>Ga0310811_10000348_pt1 | contig 63257 bp, 53 predicted proteins | sample YCmetagenome_FD_207642 | JGI IMG/M metagenome (GOLD analysis project Ga0310811, IMG submission 207642) | Soil microbial communities from experimental microcosm in Duke University, North Carolina, United States - YC | ecosystem: Engineered > Artificial ecosystem > Soil microcosm > Unclassified ... | reverse complement strand
GGGCGAAGTCAGCCTTCGGCGCGGTGGCAAAGGGACTGTTGCAACAGTCCCTTTGCTTTTTGGTTGGCTGAGGGCGTTTTTGCTCTCAACGCCCCAAATCTACCTCATTTTCGAGATACAAGGGCGAGGCTCCTGCCGAGCCGACTTCTTATCCGAAACGATCATCGCAACGAATGGCGCGCCACCTGTAAAGACCCATAGGCCCTATAAGTCCTATACGACCTATAGGCCCTAAAAAACGGGCGACGTGGAGATCCCGTCGCCCATCTTCTTGAGCGTGGCCTGCGTCAGGCCCTCGCCGGCTCTCAACTGAAGACTCTCAACTGCGCCCAGGCTACCTCTTGGCCGAGTACTGGTAAAGGTAGCTGGCGTCAGCATTGCCATTGATAAAGATCTCGTAGGCGATCTTCAGTTTCGTGCCGCTCAGGATGATCACACCCTTGTAGGTATTCGTCGATGAGCCGGATTTGAACTTCCCGGAGAAATCGATCTGCGTCGGCGTTGCGGCGAAGCGGCCTTTGAACGCAAAATTCGTCGTCACTCCCGGCGCCAGGTTGGTGCCCTTGATGCGGCCACCGCCCAGGAATTTGATCTGGTTGTTCACCGGCACGCTCCGTCCGCCGGAGGTGACGGAGCCCGTGATGCTCAAGGTTGCCGGCACGCCGGCCGCGGAAGCCTTGAATTTCAGCCGGGCCGATTGGCCGTGGTAGGCCGTTCCCTGCGCGTTCACCAGAGTGTGCCCGTTTTTCTTGAAGTTTCCCTTGAAGTCGATCAGGTCCGCATCCGCGGCCTTCACATTGGAAAAGGAAGTCGCCGTCAGCGCGACGATCGCGAGAGAAAGAAATGGAAATTTCATGAGATTCACCGGGGAGGATAATTCCACTTCCTCGATCCTCAAGGGGAGAATACGCGTCCGGCCTGCGATCGTGTCGCCCGTCCCACCCTTCCTGCCTCGCCTCGTATCGGAAACGAAGAAGTGCAAGGCGGTGTCCGTTTCGCCCCCATTCCCGCTTTCCTTGGAGTCTCTGTATTTTTTTCCGCGGCTCTACTGGAGGAGGCCTCCGTCCCGATCCCTTCAGGCCCTGTATCCTTCACGATCTTCTGTAAAAAGTCGTAGTCGACCACCGGTTTTGCCGGACTCTCCCCATCCGTGCTATCCGTGGTCGATCATTACTCCCGGCATGGACCTCCGTAAGTTTCTGTAAGCAGCCCAGGGTCATCGATCAGCCGTCACCCGGTATTCTTTCATCTGCGCCATCTGTGTAATCTGCGGTCCAACTTCCCTTCTTTCAGATTCGAGCGATCCATGGTCGATCATCGCTCCCGGTGTGTCGTTCTTGTTGTGAAGAAGTCCCGCCTCCGGTAAAACCCGTCACTTGCTCGCGGGCGATTTCCGCCCGCGCTTTCGTTGTTCGCTTATGAAAATTTCGCTCACTTGGCTCCGGGAATTTGTGTCTTACGCTGGCACGGTGGAGGCGCTCGACGCCCTGTTGACCCGCGCCGGCCTGGAAGTCGCCTCCATCGAAAAACGCGGCGCCGATTTCCCCAACGTCGTCGTCGCCCAAATTCTGGAATCGAATCCGCATCCGAACGCCGACCGCCTCAGCGTCTGCAAAGTGGACGACGGCAGCGGCCACCCGCGCCAGATCGTCTGCGGCGCCAAAAATTACAAGGTCGGTGACAAAGTCCCGCTCGCCCTTCCCGGCGCCGTGCTTCCCGGTGATTTCAAGATCAAGACCGGCAAGCTCCGTGGCGTGGAGAGCGAGGGCATGATGTGCAGCGCAAAGGAGCTGCAGCTTGCCGCCGACGCCGACGGCCTCCTCATCCTCTCGCCGGATCTCGTGCCCGGCACCCCGATTTCCGAAGTCTTTCCGCCCGAGACCGTCCTCGAGGTCGAGATCACTTCGAATCGCCCCGACTGGCTTAGCCACGTCGGCATCGCGCGCGAAGTCGCGGCAAACGCCGGCCTGCCCTTGACCGCACCGGAGGCCATCGCTCCCGCGACTCGTGAGGACGCCGCCGTTGCGTCGATCGTGGATACGGACGCCTGCCCGTTCTATACCGTGCGCCGCATCACCGGCGTGAAGGTTGGGCCCAGCCCGGAATGGCTCGCCCGTCGGCTCGAGTCCATCGGCCTCCGCTCGATCAACAACGTCGTCGACATCACGAACTACGTCATGATGGAGCTCGGCCAGCCGCTGCACGCCTTCGACGCCGCGAAGGTCTCCGGCGGTCTCATCGTTCGCCGCGCCGCGGCGGGAGAGAATTTTCTCGCGCTCGACGGGCGCGACTACGTCTTGCGCGCCGCCGATCTGGTCATCGCCGACTCGACCGGGCCGCTCGCTCTCGCGGGCGTCATGGGTGGGGAAAAGTCCGGCGTCACCGAGGCCACCACGGACATCTTGCTGGAGAGCGCGTACTTCGACGCCCCGACGGTCCGCGCGACCTCGCGGGGTCTCGATCTCTCGAGCGACTCGAGCTACCGCTTCGAGCGTGGAGTGAACCCCGCCGGTGTCCTGCCCGCCAGCGCCCGTGCCACGCAGCTCATCCTTGAGCTCGCCGGTGGCACTGCCGGCGAGCTCACCACGGTTGCCGGCGCATTGCCTGCGACGGAGTGGACCGTCGCCCTGCGCTACGAGCGCTGCCGCGATCTTCTCGGTCTCGCTCTGACCAACGCGGAAATCGACGAGCCGCTGCTCAAACTCGGATTGAATAAAGTCTCCGGCGACGACGGGAGCGCCGTGTGGTCGGTACCCTCCCTGCGCGGCGATCTCACCCGCGACGTCGACTTGATCGAGGAAGTGATTCGTCTCGTCGGCATCGAGCGCGTTCCCGGCCAGGTGGCGGGTACGCCCGCGCCGGTCTCGTCGGCGGATGCCGCATATGATGCAGCCATGGACGCGCGCCGGATCCTGAGCGGCCTCGGTTACAGTGAGGCCCGCACCAGCACCCTCGTCGCAAAGCCGGGTGGGGACGACTTTCTCGCCGTGCGAAACCCTCTCGGCGAGGAGCAGAGCGCCCTGCGCCCCAGCATGCTCGGCGGCCTGTATTCCGCCGTGCGGCGGAATCTGAACTACGGTGCCGCGACCGTGCAGCTTTTCGAGGTCGGCCGGGTTTTCGCCAACTCCGACGAGGAGGAGATCCCGAGCCTCGCCATTGTCGCGACCGGCCCGCGCTCTTCCCGCACCTGGCGCGACGCGCAGACCTGCGACACCGATCTTTTCGACCTCCGCGGCGTCATCGAGGCGCTCGCTCCCGGTGCGAAGTTTGCGAAGGTTGACGACACTCGCTTCGGCCTCGCGCTGGAAATTCGCATCGGTGATTTCGTGGCCGGCATCGCCGGTCAGCTCACTCCCGCCTCCGCCCGCGAGCTCGACGCCCGCGCTCCCGTGGTCGCCGCCGAACTGCGCCTCGACGCCCTCCAGGCCGCTGCGCTTGCCCCGCGCGTTTTTGTTCCGAGCCCGAAATTTCCCGCCATCACCCGCGACATCGCCGCCATCCTGCCCCGTGAGCTCGGCTTCGGCGAGGTCGAGCGCGTCGTCGCCGAGGCGAAGGAGCCGCTGCTCGCAGGGGTGATGCCCTTCGATATTTTCACGGATGACTCCGGCGCGAAGCTCGCGGCTGATCGGAAATCCCTGGCCTTCTCCTTGACTTTCCGGTCTCCCGAGCGAACGCTGACGACAGATGAAGTGAACGCGGCGTGCGACCGGTTGAGGAGCCGCCTGCGTGAGCAGCTCGGAATCGAGTTCCGGGAATAGTTCTTTCCGATTTTTGGTCCGCTGAGACACGCGGGCCGGTGAATTTGCCCTGCGGTGTTCGAGATTAGCACGTAAACTCCCGATCCGATGTTTAGTTACCAGGAGGCTTTGCGGGGCGAGGTAATGACAGGCCTTTATTGGACGTCAGCGCTTCGTCTCGCGGTTATCCGCCGTTTCCATGAGGGAACGGGATATGCGTCGAACGGCACAGGCGGGGCAATCTCTTCCAGGCCGCCGGCTGCGCGTGAATGCGCGGCCGGCGGCTTTTTCTTTTTCCGGAGTTGAGTCGCGCGGCCCCTGCGCGCATATTCGCCGCGTGTCTGCCATTTTAGCATTGGAAGACGGCCGGGTTTTTCGCGGTGAGGGCTTTGGGGCGCGCGGGACGGCGGTCGGAGAAATTTGTTTCAACACCTCGATGACGGGGTACCAGGAGATCCTCACGGATCCCTCGTACCGCGGCCAGATCGTGGCCATGACTGCGCCGCAGATCGGCAACTACGGCACGAATGCGCTCGACGTCGAGAGCGGTACGCCGCACGTGCGCGCCTTCGTCATCGAGGAACTGAGCGCGATCCCGAGCAACTGGCGCAGCGAGTTCTCGCTCACCGATTTTCTCGAGAAGAACGGCATCCCCGGCATCGAGGGGATCGACACCCGCGCGCTTACCCGGCATCTCCGCACCCGGGGCGCCATGCGGGCTTGCGTCACCACCGAGCTGGATGAGGCGGCCGCGGTCGCCGAGGCCAGGGGCGCCGCCTACGAAGGCATCGATTTCGTGCAGGAAGTCACGCCGGAGAAGCCCTACGAATGGGATCCCGCGGGCGAAAAGAGCCGCGAGTGGGTGCAGGCGAAGGCCGGCGAGGAACGCGACGCGGACGCCATGGGCAACGTCTTCCTGCCCGCCGCGGAAACAAAGCGCCGGATCGTCGCCTACGATTTTGGGATGAAGAAAAACATCCTGCGCCTCCTGCGCTCCCATGGCTTCCAGGTCGATGTCGTACCCGCGAAGACGCCGGCTTCCGAAGTCCTCGCGCTCAAGCCCGATGGCGTATTTCTCTCGAATGGCCCGGGCGACCCCGCCGCGCTCACCTACGCGCACGAGACGGTCCGCGAGCTGGTCGACAGCAAGGTCCCGCTCTTCGGCATTTGTCTCGGCCACCAGGTGCTCGGGCTCGCGCTCGGCGGAAAGACCTTCAAGCTGAAATTCGGCCACCGCGGCGCGAACCAGCCCGTGAAAGACCTGCGCACCGGGCAGATCGCCATCACCTCGCAGAACCACGGCTATGCCATCGACGCGGACTCGCTCCCGTCGGACGTCGAGGTCACGCATGTGAACCTCAACGACGGCACCGTCGCCGGTCTGGCCCACAAGCATCTTCCCGTCTTCAGTGTCCAGTATCATCCCGAGGCCTCTCCGGGGCCCCGCGACGCCGGCTACTTTTTCGACCAGTTTGCCAAAACGGTTGATGAATCGAAGGCGCGCTGTTAATTGACGCTTATGCCCCAGATTCGCGTTTACCTCTCCGAGGACAACCAGGCCCTGCATGAGCTGGGCGAAGATACGGTGACGATCGGTCGCCTCGCCGACAACACCATCCAGATCGAGGACGGTTCCGTCTCCAGTCACCACGCCGAGATTGTCTTCGAGCGTGGAGAGTACCACCTCAACGACAAGGGCTCGACCAACGGCACCTTCGTCAACGGCGAGCAGGTCTCCAACGCCGTCCTCAAGGACAGCGACCAGATCCGGTTCGGAAATATCGATACCGTTTTCACTGGCGACAAGCGTTCGAAAGCCTCGGAGCCGCTCCCGCAGTCCGAGAGAGCCGTCGCCAGCCTCGCCAGCAACAGCAATCGCCCGGCGACCTTCATCAACGCCTCTCCCTTCCCGCGGCCCAAGGAAAAGACCGACGCCCTCACGATGGCCTCCATCGCTCTCGCCGTCCTCGGCGGAGTCGCCTTCATCGGCGCGGTCGCCCTGTCCGTGATGATCCAGGCCCCAGCCTGATCGGCGGCATTCCCCAATCCCATTGGTCGGTAGACAAACTGCCGCGTCCGAAATAAAAAGTGATCCCGCATTCGCGGGATCATTCGTCAGAGGGTAGGGACGGCGCTCCGCCGCCGTCCGACACTTCATTCAAGGCTCGGATTCGGAGCTCGGTGGATGACGTCAAATAATTGGACGAACGTGGAGCTTGGGAAGTTTTCCGTCTTCTCAACCAAAAGCCGCCCTGCTTTCGCGAGGCCTCGCCAGCTCTCAACTAAAAAACTCTCAACTGCCCCGGCTACTCGCTCAACTCGACATTCCAGTAAGCAAAATCGATGAAGTGCTTCCAGCTCTCGTGGTGAGGGCTGGGGAACGTGAGATTGATGAACGGGCGCCATTTCGGGCGCTTCGGCTTGCGCAGGAGCTGCATCCCGCATTCATGCGGCAGCCGGTTTCCTTTCCGGGAATTGCACGGGATGCATGAGCAGACAATATTTTCCCAAGTCGTCTGTCCGCCGCGATCACGCGGGAATACATGGTCGAGATTGAGGTCCCGCCGGTCGAAGATCTCCCCGCAGTACTGGCAGGTGTTCTTGTCCCGCTCGAAGACATTGTGACGCGTGAACTTCACCTCCTTCTTCGGCAGGCGGTCGAAGAGCAGCAGCACGATCACTTGCGGGATGCGGATATTCACCGACGTCGTGCGGACCATCTCGGTCTCCGGTTCCGCCACGGAGAGTTCCCGCCAGCTCCCGAAGTCATGGGTGAAGAAGTTATTCTCCGCATCATTGCGGACGACCTGCGCGTGGCCTTGGAAGAGGAGAGTCAGCGCCCTCCTCACGCTGCAGGTATTTACGGCCTGCCAGAGGCGGTTGAGAACGAGTACGGGTCTGTCCAGGGTCTGGTCCATCGCGTTTTCGATCCGGGGCTGTGCCCCGCTCCGGGCTGCTCGTAACCGGCCTGACGCCTGCTGTCAAGCTGTGAATAACGTGTGAACAATTTGTCACTTTGCTTCTCCACGAATTTGCGGGAAGCGGTTGTTTTCGGCGGGACGGCCTGATACGTTGCGCGGTTCGATTATGCGACTCTGGAGCGTTCCCCCGCTGATGCTGGCGCTGCTCTGGATTTTTGCCAGAGCGGTCCCGCTCCATGCTGCGGATGACGCGGGCGACCGCTTCCTCCAGGTTTACGAGAATTATCAGGCGGGAGCGAAGCTCGAGACCGACGGCAAATATGCCGACGCCCTTCAGAAATTCCGCTTCTGTGTCAGCCTGCTCGAGCAGATCCAGCGCACGAGTCCGGATTACTACCCGATCCTCATCGACGCCCGATTGAAGAAAAGCCGGGCCGCCATCGCCCGGGTCCAGTCTTTTCTCCAGTCCCCGCCATCCACGCCTTCCGCCGGAGCGGGGGATGGTAACATTCCGCCCTCTGCACCGCCCCCCCGCCCAGCTGCTCCGTTTATCCAATTTCCGCTGAACTACCGGGCACCGTCCCCTGGACAGAGCGCGCCTCCTCTCATCTCGCCGGAGCCTCCGGCCGGCAGCTTCGTCGGCTCGGACGAGATCGACGACCTCAAGCGCCAGTTGCTGGAGTCCATGGCCCGTGAGCAGAGCAGCCAGAAGGAAATCGATCTTTGGAAAGTGCGCTCCGCCGAGCAGCAGTCGCAGCTCGCCGAGATGAAGCAGTCGCTCGAGGACCTCCAGGAGGCCAACGGGCGCCTGTCTCGCGAGAAGGAGTCCGATCAGAAGCAGATCACCACCCTCCAGGCGGATCTCGACGCGGCCCACGCCGATCTCGAGGTCGCCAACGAATACAACGGCGAACTGTTCGATAAGCTTGATCGCGCGGCAAAATTCATCGACCAGGACGAGAAGATCCGTAAGCAACTTCTCGCCGAGCGCAAGGAACTCAGTACGCGCGTCGAAAACCGCGCCTCCGATACTGCAAAGCTGGTCAAAGAGCGTGACGAAGCCGTTGCCAGGCGGGATGAGCTGCAAAAGCGCGTTGCCGGCGCGGACTCGCAGGCCGATCAGAACAAGAATCTTGCCGCGAAGCTGACCGATGCGGAATCGAAGATCGCCGACCTCTCGAAGGACAAGGCCGATCGTGACAAGATGGTGAATGACCTGCGCGGCGAAGTGGCGTCGTCCGGGAAGACCCTGGCATTGGTGCGGGACGATTTGAAGTCCGGCCAGAAACGGATCGCCGAGCTCGAGAAGCAGCTCTCCGACACGGCGAATGCCTCCGCCAGCGTCACCGGCGAGATGAAGGACGAGAACGCCCTGTTGAAGTCTCTCGTCGCCCGGCAGCTCAAGGAGCAGGCGAAGCGCCAGCAGGCGCGCAAGCTCGTCGAGGAGGAGATGGAGAAGCTCCAGGTCCGCTCGCAGACGCTCGTCGATCGGTTGAATACGATGGCCGCCGCGGACGCCCCGCTGACCCCGCAGGAAAAGAAACTGGTCGACCCCGTGGTGATCCCGTCTGCCGGGAGCTCGGATTTCAATCTCGAGGTCACCAAGAAGATGCCCGAGTCCGACCTGCCGCCGGAGCTGGTGGCAAAAGCCTCCCAGGCCAACGAACTCTCGCAGAAGCGCCAGTTCGCCGAGGCCCGGGAGATCTACGCGGAGATCGCCCAGAAAGCCCCCAACAGCTATCTCGCCTCCGTGAATCTCGGCATCGCCGAGCGGCAGCTTGGAGATTATCCGAAGTCGATCACCGCCTTCCAGCGCGCGCTCGAGCTCAAGCCCGACGACGCCTTCGCCCTCACCAACCTCGGCACCGTCCAATATCGAAACAACGATCTCCCGGACGCCGCGAAGACCCTCCAGAAAGCCGTGGAGGTGGATTCCGAAAGCTACCTCGCCCATTACCTCCTCGGAATGGCCTTGCACGATCAGGGCGACCGCGCCGGAGCTCAGAAGGAGGTCCAGCGCTCCCTCGAGCTGAAAGCCGACTACGCCCCCGCCAAGGAACTCGACGCCAGCCTGCGAGGCGAGTCCACCCCGGCACCCGCTCCTGCTGCGACCCCTGCGTCCACCGCGACGCCAGCCACGCCGCAGTAAGCGCCCGGAAAGCCAAATCGCTGCGGCCGCGCCGGAAGTCGATCCCAATGCGAGGCATGCGCCCGCCTGCCCGCCATATTGCGTGAAGCGCTATAGGCGCGATCACGCTTCACATGGCGATACAGGCGTCGGCTCCCGCCGAGCCGACTTTGGAAATCCCAGGCCTCCCATCCAGGCTTAAAAGTCTCGGTCTACCTGCCGGCGTAACTCCCCTGGATGGTAGGGCTGCTCGCTCCGCCGAGAGCCGACTTTTGTCGGGCAACCAATCCGCTCCCTCGCGCGCAAACCTCCGACCAAATCGCCCGCCGACTACCGTTCAAAAGTCCCGCCTTCCATCCTGGAAATCCGTGGTCGATTCCGCGCACACCAGGTCGACGCCCCTGTCATCGAAGCCCCATAGGCCCTATGAGTCCTATTGGCCCTATAGGTCCCATCACCAAGCTACCAAGTCCGGCCAGGCATCAGCCAACCACCTGCTCTACGAGCGGCCCCGTATCCCTTCTTTGCGCCCTTCGCGGTTAAATTCCGCATTCCCCATTTCGAATTCCGAATTTCCAAAAAAATCAGTACGCCGACTTCGGCGGCCGCACGATCTGCCACGCCGTCTGGAGGATGATCAACACATCAAACATCAGCGACCACCGCTCGATATAGTCGATGTCGCACGCGACCCGGTTCTTGATATCCGCATCCGTGTGCGCTTCCCCGCGGAACCCGCTCACCTGTGCCAGCCCTGTCACGCCGGGCTTCACCAGTGTCCGCACATGGTAGTGCGACAGCGCGCGGGCAAACTGCTCGTTGTGATCGATCATGTGCGGCCTCGGCCCCACCAGGCTCATCTCTCCGCGCAGCACGTTCAGGAATTGCGGGATTTCATCAATGCTGCATTTCCGGAGCAGCCGCCCGAGCGGGAAAATGCGTTCGTCGGTTTTCGAGGCCTGCCGGCTTTCCTCGTTGTGAGTGACGCTCATCGTCCGGAATTTGATGATCTCGAAACGCCGGTTTTGAATGCCCGCCCGGATCTGCCGGAAAAAGAGCGGCCCTGGAGACTGCATCCGGTGAATCAACCACACCCCCAGCGCCAGCGGTGGCAGGATGAACAATACCGCCGGGATGGCGACGGCCAGATCCAGGGCGCGCTTGAGGATGCGATTCAGCGGATCCTGCAATGGCTCCTCCCGCAGCGTCATGAAATCGATCCCGAACTGCCGGTAGAAACGCAGGGAGTGTTTGAACGTCTCGGAGAGATTGTTCGCGACGATCATGCGGACGCCCGCGCGGTCCGTGACGTCGATGATCTCGTCCAGCATCGCCTCATCCCGCGGCACATCCATCAGGATCACCGTCTCGATCCGGATCTTCGCCAGGATCACGCCGAGATCGCTGGCGCTGCCGATGATGGGGATGTTGTGGACGGTCTTCTTCTGGACGGGGCTTTCCTCGGCAAGGAAGCCCACCACCTCCACGCCGTAGTCCTCCATGCGCCGCAGCCACTTCCGCATGCGGCCGACGCGCGGCAGCCGGCCGACCAGCACGGTCGCGATCTGGTTATTGCCGCTGAAGAACGCCTTGCTCAGCAGTCCGGGAATGGTCGCATTCACCGCGAAGAGAATCGGGGTCAGCGCGCAGAGATAGACGATGAGGAACAGGCGCGAGATCGCGAGGTCCTTCGTCAGCACCAGCATCACCGTGAGCGCTCCGGCGACATGCAGGGCCTGGCTCACCGAGATCCGCAGGTTGCGCACCGAGTCCAGTGACAGCACGTTCACGCGGCTGGAATCGGTCTGGTAGAGCTGCAGCAGCAGCCCGCCCACTGAGATCAGGTTGTAGGCGAGATAGCTCTCGAGATTGTAGCTGAGATCGCGGACTCCGAAAAATTGGAATACGGCAATGCAGAGCCAGAAGCACACCGTGAGCACGGCGGACGACGAGAAGGCATACGCATTGAAGAGGCCAACTTCCCGGTAGCGAATCATGTCATCCCCTGGTGCCTCACGAGTTGAAAGTTGAGATCGAAACGCTGCATCAGAACTGCCACGTCACGTTGACGCTGTAGATATTGGCATCGAAGGCGTTCTCGATAAAGTCCGACGTCCGTTTCTGGTGGACGTAGCTGAGCGAGAGGCTCACCGAGTCTTTCCAGATCGTGCGCGACAGGCTTGCTCCCAGATTGCTGTAGTAGTCGGTGCGGGATGTGGAGACGTCGTTGCCCTGGTAGTCCAGGATTTGGAAGGAGAAGGAGAGTGAGGCCGAGATCTTGCTGAAAAAAGTCTGCGTCGCCGAGAGCGAGATCTGGGTGTTGTTGTACGTCAACCCCTGCAGGATGTCGGAGATTTCCACGTCGCGCTTGAGATCCACGATGAACTTCGTGTTTTGCCGGGCTTCGTAGGTCAGCGCGAGATCGAATACCGGCGTTATGAAGTTGCTCGCTCCCGAGACGTTCAAACCATGGAACTGGCGCGCCTGCACGCCGACCGATCCTTCCAGGGTGAGCTTGCGCAAATTCGTCAAAGTGAACCCCGTGGAAACGCCTTGGAAGGTCTGGGTTCCTCCGTTCCCGATGTATGCGATACCCGCGAATGGACCGATCCAGACCGTGGTTTTCGGGCTGTACGTGTAGCCGATCTGCGGGCTGATCGAGAACGTCTGGTAGTTGTTGTCGTTGTCGGACTGCTGGAAGGTCGCGCTCGTATCGGCTCTCGCGAAGGTTTTGGCTCCCAGGTAATAGGTGTTGCTCCAGTCGAAGTTGGTCGTGCTGTATTCCACGCCGCCCTGCTGCGATCCGTTCGGAGAATTGCTCGTGTTGTAGGTCAAGTCGACCTTGGTCGAGTACCGCGAGAATGCGGCCTGCCCGGCAAGCTCGAGGTTCTGGTTCACCCGGTTCTCCTGATGTTGGTGGAGATAATAGTCGAAGGACGGGCGATAGTCCAAACGCAGGAAATCCTCTTCCTTCGTCGCGTAGTCGCCGAGGCCCACCAGAAAGGTCGGCACGACGTGAAAGATCTCGTCGGCCACGATGTCCGTGTTTCGCCCGTAGATGTTGTCGTTGTAGGTCGCTCCCAGCGTGAGCGCTATGCGCAGGTTGACTGGTCCGGCGCGGAATTTCAGCCCCTCCCGCTCGAAGATCGGCCGGCCGTAGTTCGAGAAACTCGGCAGAAAAAAGTTGGTCGATTCCGGCACGCCGACCGTCTGCGCCGGACTGGCCGGCCCGGAGGTTGCAGACGCCGAGCCCGCTGCCGTTGATGAAAGGGAGGCGCTTGGAGATGCTCCCACCGCGTCCGCTTTCGGCGGAGCCTGCGTCAGGGTTGCTTCCGGTGGAACCGGCGCGCCGACTCCGGAGCTCCGGGTGGCGGATGTTCCGATCGAGCCCCTGGTTGCCGAGGTGGGCGGCGTGGAGTCGTCGCCCGTCGGCGCGTTATCGGTCCACTGAGGTTCCTGCGGCGCGGCCTCTTCCGCCCGGGCGGAGAAGCTCGTCAGAGTGAGACCGATGGATACGGCGATCAGGGCTGCCCAACCCCGTGAAAAGCCCCCATGCGCAGCCTCTGCCATGTTCCATCCATCAGTCACAGCACGCTAGGCCTGCCGCAGCTTAAGGGATTTCCTGGCCATTCTTGAACTTCTTCGTCTGTGGTTTTCCGGTTTCCTCGTCGTAGAAAGTCCAGATTCCATCGCGCGCCCCATCGACGAAAACGCCCGATGATTCCAGCTTTCCGCTCTCGAAATAGTTTTTCCACAGCCCGATGTATTTTCCATCGGTGAATACGCCCTCGCTGCCGAGCTGCCCGCTTTCGAACCAGTATTTCCAGGGGCCGACTTCCAATCCGGCGCGGTAGTCTCCTTCTTCGGATTTCTTCCCGTCGTCGTAATATTCGACCCAGTGGCCGTCCTGTTTGCCTGCCTTGAGCGTGCCCACGAGTTCCACCGCGCCGTTGTCGTACTTTGCGGTCACCGGCCCTTCGTAAGGCGTCTTCGTCCCCGCCACGAGATAGACATTCGTCGCTTCATCCTGATCGAGCGCGTAGAAGTCCACGGCCCCGGCCGCAGGCGTTGCCGCCGTGGCAGGGGAGGTCACTGCCGGCGTGGCGGCTGTACCCGAGGCCGCTCCCGTGCCCGCGTCCTGGGCGAAAGCCGATCCGGCGATAAAACCGACGACAATTAGACGGCTAAAAGAAATGAAACTCATAGATGAAAAAGCCGGTTGAACATCTCGGCGGTCGCTAGCCTTCGTCAATGCAAAAAGCTGACGCTTGCCGAGAGATTTCTCCCCCCGCCGTCGCTCCAACGGTCGCTGCCGGGACGATTTAGCCTTGCCGCCTCTCCACGCTGTTTCGCTGTAGTAACAAGGCCGCAAGGAGACCGGCCACCGCCGCGGACAGGACCAGTTGCATGCGTGCGGACCGGCCATCCGTCGACGTGGCAAGTGCCCTCGCGTCCGATTCCGTGGCCCGTGCCGGGCCACTGCTTGAAATTGCGATTGCGAGCGCCAGGGCGCCCGCCCATTTTTTGGAAATCATCATATTCCCCCCCCCAGGATTACGCTGAACAGTTAGCCGCCTTTTAAGCAGAGGCCATGCCAATGCGGCCTTTCTGGCCTCGAATCCCCGTATTCGGTTGGAACCCTCCGCTCGCGACCTTATCCTTGGGGCCCTCTGAAAAATCGAAAGAGGACCGGACGAACCTCGGCCAAAATGGGCCCTCGGCAGCGGGCTCATCGTCCAGATGGGAGAATCCCAAAGGGTGGGACCCTTTGGGAGCGCCTGTGCGAAGCACAGCCCGAAGGGCGAGAGAGCGAATGCTGGATCGCTGGGAGAGCGCTCGGGATAGCCTGTGCGAAGCCACGTCCCGAAGGGCGACATGAGCGGGAGCAAGCGAGGCAACGGGCGCTCCGCCGGCCGACTCTCCGCTACGAATTGCGCAGATGAACCAGCCTTCGGCTCTTTTCAGACGGGCTCCTGGGGAGGGCGTGGCCTGCCCGTCATACTGTGCGAAGAGCTGTCGGCGCGACCACGCTTCGCGGAGTGATGTAGGTGTGGCTCCTGCGGAGCCAATTTTTGTAACCCCCTCCAAAAGCTAAAACCCGTCGACCACGCACGAACAGCGTCAGGCACCATAACTTTCGCCGAAATATCCGCCTTACTGCACCTCCCGATTCGTGCTCGCTTCTTGGTGCTAATTTCCCGGCAGATCGCTTCGAAGCACCGGATTTTTGGTTAAAAATTTGTCGATCTCGCATCAAAGGACTCGAAGCTAAGGAAGAAAATCCCGGATCCTTTTGAGGCTTGCGCACAGCGTCTCCGCCGAAATTTCATGCCTTTGCAACTCTCTGCCGGACAACGCCGCAAACCGATTTTCACAACGAGATTTGGCGTGTCGGCGACGTGGGGTGTTCACCCCGGATTTATGGCTTTTTTACCCCACGAGGGTTACCCGCTACTCTGTTAAAGTCACAAAATCGTGACACAAAATTTCTTCTTGGCACGCCTGCTGCTGTTACGGTCCGGCAAATAAATGAACCGCCTGCTTCCGCAGCAGGCACGCCTGGTCGGGGGGATACTGATGAGGTGGAGTTGTACCGCGGCTACACAAACAAACTCATATGAAAAAAACGTTAGCTCTCTTGGCAATCGTCGGAATGTCGATTGTTTCTGCTTCGGCCGATACGCTCTTACAGTTCGACTTTGCCGGTGCAACCGCCACAGCCGCCTCGAACTCGGCAAATTCGACTTTTAATGCGGCAACCCTTACGAGTTCGACCATGACTCGTGGGCCTGCTTCGGGAACCGCGACGAATAACGCTGCTAATTCCTTTAGATGGACATTGTTCAAAAACGATGGAATTAACGTGTCCAACGCGGATTATTTCCAATTCAGCCTCACCGCGTCATCGGGAACGTTTGATGTCACAAGCATCTACGGAAACTTCAACGGCACTGCTTCCTTCGCTGCTACTCCAGGTGTGTCGATGGCCTACGCTTACAGCCTGGACGGCGGCACTACGTTTACACTGATGTCAACCTTCACCCAGGTGGGTGCGGGGAATCAGACTTACACGATCAGTGGCACGGATGCTACCGCGCTCACGGGCGTATCGTCGGTAATCTTCCGTCTCTACGCATCCGGCCAGACCGCCACCGGTGGCTGGGGTCTTCAATCTGCAGCCGCCGCCGGGACGATCGGCTTGCAGGTCAACGGCGCCATTACCGCAGTGCCTGAGCCGAAAACCTACGGTCTTGCCATCGCCGGTTTGACGGTCACCTTGATCGTTATCCGCCGTCGGCGCTCGACCTCGATGGCCTGATTCACATTTAAGATCAATATCTTCAAAAGCCCGACGGCATCCCCGTCGGGCTTTTTTATCGATTCGAGCGAAAAGTGAGGCTGTCAACAATCCTTATTGACCGCCCCCTTTTAGGCTCGTATTTCGAGAAGCCGGCAAGGGACGGATTCTCACTTCGACCGTCCTTTGCGATCTCATGTTAAATAAATCATTCGCATTCACTGTAATAGGGGGCGTTGCTGCGGCCGGAATCGGATTAACGTGGTTTGGGGTATCTGAGATGATCCACGGGCGAGCTAGCATGGGGTGGAAATTAGTCCCCGCGACCGTGATCAGCTTTTATCATGAACGTTCGACGCGTGGCCATGGGTACAATGCCGTGAAATATTCGTATTTTTGGAATTCTGAGATGTACGAAGGGGAGAAAGTTGCATTTGGATTTTTGACATCGCAAACAGATCAGATGACGGATGGATTCCGTGAAGGCAAAGAAATACAGATATCAGTAAATCCTGATAATCCTCGCGATTCCGTTATTATTCCTGGGTGTGGGGACGGAGTTTGGGGCCTTCTTGGATTGGGAGGATTGTTTATCACTGCCTGCGCAGGTGCAGGTGTCGCTTCCTTGAGAGGTTTAAGAGAGGGGCCAGTCAAGGATGGCGTTAAGATTAGGAAAATAAAAAAGATAAAGCAGAGAAAATAGGGGTCAGTCAACAATTCTTGACAAAAAATCGCCGAGTTAGCCTGATTCGACGCCCGGGGGAGTGTTCTCGGCTTTCGAATTCTCGATAGATGGCCGTGGTTCTTCTGAGGGCGCTCATCCCGGTTCGCCGCCAATGACGATAGTCCGGGCCATCTCGGCCTCTGCCGGTGCCTCGGGGATGTCCCATCCGTGAATTTTGATGACGAGTTCGGCCGCTCTCAGCTTGTCGGGCATCCGCACGAAATTTTGCTGGTCCGAGCGGTGGAAAGCCTCGCAGAGCCAGTGGTCCTCATGCACCTCGTTCGCCGGGGTCAGCATCACGGCTACAAGGAAATCGAGTAACTGCGCTTGGGACAGACGGCATTCCGTCTCTGCCTCTCGCCGGAGTTCTTCGATGCGTCCTTCCACCGCCGGATCCCTCACGAGACGACTCGCCATTTGGCGCTCGTTTCCGGTCTTCGATTCGAAGCCTGCCTCGGCGTAGGCCCGGGCTTGCTTGCTTCCCGAAGCAATTCCCTGGGCGAACTTCTCATGTCGTGGATTCTCCAGAGTGGGCGTCTGTACTTGCAAAGCCGCCGCTCGCTCGGCGCGTGCGCGGGCTGCCAATGGGCTGGGTTCTCCATTGATTGTTACCACGACCTCCAGTGGCCCCGAACGTTCCTCCTTGTCCGGCGAGAGCCAGCCACAGAGCTTGGCGAGCATCTCCGCTGCCCTGACCTTGCTGGGCATGCGCATGATTTCCCGCCGCACCCCCTTCCGAAAAGACTGACAGAGTGGGCCGCCGACCTCTACCTGCCCCGCTGGCGTCAGGATCACATCCACGAGGTAATCCTGAAGCTCCCGCCGGTTCATCCGATACTCCTTCAACGCCGAAGCGCGGAGCTCTGCAATTCTGGCTTTGACCGCCGGCGTTGCGAGCAGCCTCAGGGACCGATTGGTCGCCAGCTTTCCCCGGCCCTCGAACCCCGCTTCCTCGTAGGCCTGGGTCTGTTGTCTCCCGTTGGCCACGGCCACGGCAAATTTCTCATGTCGAGGGTCTTTCAATATCATACGTCCAGTCAAAACAAAACTTGCTCTCAAGGTCAAGATAAAAGAAAGTAACTTGCGATATAGAGACGTCCTTCCACGATATCCAGACCTCCTTGGGAGATGACCTTCAGAAGTCGGCTCTCTTTCCTATCCGTGCCAACCGTGGTCCATTCCTGTGATCCGTCCCCATCCGATTTCTCGTGCGTCGGAAGAACTTATACATCAGTAAATTACCCAAGGGGTGCCTTCGAAATAGCGAACGAGCTTCAACGAAATAAGCCTTGCCGGGAGCGTTCGCTTAAAATGGTTTGCTCCGCTTAGAATGCGAGTTCTGCTTAGTTAAATATCTTTTTCTATTCGCAACCGGATAAGCGACAAAATTGTCACGCATTGCATGTTGTTGGCATAAAAACCACTCCTACTATCCGCTGGCAATTGCCTGTATCCCGCAACAGGTGGTCTCGTCGGGGGGAAATCTGACGAAGGGTTGTTCAAGCGGGAAAACAAACACCTATCACAGATGAAAAATGTCTTCTTCACCTTCGCCGCCTTGGCTGTCCTGGCTACGAGTGCTCAAGCCGCAGTTATTTGGACGAATCCCATCACGGATTCTAACCCCAGTGCCGCTAATCCTTTCACTGCCGGACAAACGGTTGCCTCGAATATGACGGTGACCGGTATTGGCTTTGGTTCGGGACTCACCGGCAACGCCGGAGCCAACCGATATAATGTCAAAGGCTTCAATTCCACCGCCTTGGATGCAAATGACTATTTCACTTTCACCCTCGACGCCGACTCCGGATTTGCGATCAACCTCACGAGTTTTGTTTACACCGGCCAGCTCTCGAGCGGCAGTATCTCGTTTGCGTTCCGTTCCAGCTTGGACAACTTTGCCACGAATATCGGAACTCCCGCGACCAGTGGTGCCACGATTGATCTCTCTGGGGCTCAGTTTCAAAACCTCTCATCTGCTGTCACTTTCAGGCTGTATATCTGGGGAGGAACCGACGCTGCCCGCACTTACAGTGTAAATGACTTCACGTTCAATGGCGCCGTGATCAGTGCGATTCCCGAGCCGCATGAGTACGGCATCGCCATTGCCACCTTGCTCGGTACGATCATCATCGTCCGCCGCCGACAGAAGTCCCAGGTGGCTTGATAGTCGGCTTTTACTCGGTAGAAACACTGTTTTCGGCAAACCCGGCGAAAAGTTTTCGCCGGGTTTTGCCTGTCTAGGCAGTCCGTTCTCAGTATTCCTGTATTCATCGAATCCAAGCGACGGGAGGTTCCCTGCGAAACTTCCGCATGGACGTTCTTGGGGTGTTGTCGAAAAGTCGGATCGCGGGAAAGCAAAACTAACTCTTAGTTGCAGTGCCGTGTCGCCGGTATTTTGCGAAGTTTGATTGTATTCGAAAGTGATCGTGGGCAGAGGCATTGCACGTGCCACGATATTTTCTGTTGATAAGCATGCATTTACACTCTGTCCGGCACTTTGGAGTCATCGACTGATGCCTTGGTTGAGCTTCGTCTTCGTCCGTACATATTTGCAACCCGTGTCACAATAATGTGACTTTTACTCTGTTGCTGCCGATTGATTTGTTCCCACAATCTGCTGGTAGTTGCCTGTGTTCCGCCGCAGGTGGCTCGTCGGGGGGAAATCTGACGAAGGGTGTTCACGCGGAAAAACAAAAATAATTATGAAGAAAATTCTATTTGCTATCTTGCTCGGCGCTGGCGGGTTTGTCTCCCATGCTGGAGCTCAAATTGCCTTAACGCTCACGACCTACACGCAAAATTTCGACCTTTACGACGGATCAAGCACGGCGACTTTGCCTGCGGGCTGGACGATGACGGGAAGTTCGGTCTTCAAAGGCCGGGGAACAGGTTCCAGCAACGCCGGAGGCATTTACTCCTATGGAGCGGATTCCTCGGATGGTTCATTGGGGTTTTTGCACAGCGGCGGCACCGGAGTGAATCTCGCCACCTATGCCGTTAGCTTCACCAATGGAAACTCGACTCCGATCACTTCATTGACGATTTCCTTTAGCTACGAGCAATGGCGCTTTGTCAATGCCACCGGCTGGGACCTCTCGGGCACTGGTGATCTCGCGGGCGTTTCTGCCTTGGAATCGTTGGACTTCACGGGCTCTGCAACCGGTACGAGCGGATCTGTGGCCTCCACTCCCATCAATGTCACCCTGACCGGGCTCAATATCGCTCCCGGGGATTCGTTTGGACTCTCTTGGGTGGCCAACGACTTGCCCAGTTCGGACAACGGAATCTCGATCGACGATTTCTCGATCAAGGCGGTGGCCGTGCCTGAGCCAAGCACGATTGCCATTCTTACCGTTGGTTGCATGTTCGGACTCATGCATCTCCGCCGTCGTCTGCGGGCTTAAGACGGCTTAATTGAATATCCTGAAATGCCCTGCCATGGCTCCATGGCAGGGCATTTGCTCATCTGTTGATAATTCCTCTCTGTGCGCACCGGGTTTATTTTCGCTGTTTCTCTTGCCGCCAGCTGCGCGCTGGCGCACGCTCAGCTCCGTATTGTCGATTACAACACCAGCGGCGCGCGCACCGGGCTTGATACCGTGCTTGCCGCCATTGGTGCCGAAAATGTAAACGGCATCGCTAAGCCTCTCGACATCATTAGCTTGCAGGAGCAGGCCACGAGCGGCGCCGACACGGCAACGATCGTCGGCATGTTGAACTCTCTCTATGGCGCAGGTACCTACGCATCGACCACCCTGCTCGGTGCCAGCACCGGTGCCGGTACCCAGACTATCGTTTACAATACGAAGAGCGTTCAGTTGGTAGGCCAGGCTCTGGTCGGAACCGCCACGGGGACGGGCCAGACGCGGCAGGCGTTGCGCGCGGAATTCCAGCCCATCGGCTACGATAGTTCATCGGATTTCTACATTTACGCCGACCACTTCAAGGCGAGCGACGATGCGACCAGCGCCAACCGCCGCAACATCGAGGCCCAGGCGGTGCGAGCGAATGCGGACGCTTTGGGCGCCGGGCAAAACATCATCTACACAGGCGACTTCAATGTCTACAGGAGTACCGAGGCGATGTGGACCACGATGACGGCCTCCGGAAACGGCCAGGCCATTGACCCGATCAATAAAGTCGGCAACTGGCACGGCTCTCCCGGCTCTTTTCTGACCGCGCTGACCCAGTCTCCCGTCACCACCGCCCGCTATGGCGGCCAGACGACCGGCGGTCTCGATGATCGCTTCGATTTCCAGCTCGTGACCTCCGCCCTCATGGACAGCGAGGGGCTGGCGGTGATCACCAGTTCGTACCACACCTTCGGCAACGACGGCAGTGTGGCCGTCAATGCCGACATCTCGACCGCCAGCGTGGCGAGCCTTCAGAGCCGCCTGACTGGCTACACGACCGCTCAGGCCAGTGCGGTCATCACGGCTCTCGGCACCGCCAGCGATCACTTGCCCGTGGTGGCAGACTACCAGTTGCCCGCAAAAATGGGCGTGGCTGTCGGCTCCACCCCCGCGCGCATCATCAAGGGTGCCAATACCTCGGCGAGCGTGACCGTCTCGAACACTGCCAACGTCATCGCCGCCAGTGGCGCGGACGAGCTCGACTACACGGTCACCGGCGGCGGCGCGGCTTCCGGCACCGTGACCGGCACGGATCTGGCTCTCGGCGGTGGCAACACGTATCAGCTCACCCTCAGATCGGATGTGATCGGGGCGCAGAGCGGACTCGTGTCGGTCCACAGTCCGAGCCAGGGTGTGCCCAATCCCGATTTCTCCTCGGCCATCAGCTATACCGTGCTCGACCATTCGCAGCCCCTTTTCCTTGGACAGGGCGGTGCCGTCACGCTCACGCTCGACTTTGGGACCGTCGCGGAATCCGCGGCGGCTGGCGAGCAGACCTTTGCGATCGGGAACTGGACGTCAACGTTTGGCGACACCGCCGGGCTGGACCTGGATTCGATCCTCGCCGCGTTGCCGGCAGGCCCTTTCACGACCGATCTCGCCACGTTCTCCGACCTTCAGGCCGGGAATGCTCTGACTTTCCACGTCACCATGTCGACGGACGCCATCGGCACCTTCGATCAAACCTACACCCTCCAGTTCTCGGACGAGGATCTCCCCGGCGCCGCCAATAGCGGCACGCTTTCCCTGCATGTGATCGGGCAGGTGACCGCCGTGCCGGAGCCCGCCGTGATCTCTCTGGTTTTGGTCGCGCTGGCCGTCGGCGGGGTCGCCCGGATCGTGCGGCGCCACCCCCGCGTTTTGCCTTAACGGAGTCGCATGCTTGCGCAGAGGGGGCGGTTCATCTATTGGTGCCGACCTGCATACCGCATGAAATTTTCCACCCTGCTCAGCTTGATTGCGATCGTTGCCCTGGCCGGCTGCGCCGACTACGACACGCGTCTCACCAGCGCCAATACTCAGTATCTGGGTCGGGGTGGCGAGATCATCAGTCGCGACAAGGCCTCGACGCTCGCGGATTCGAATTCCTACTGGGACGGAGATGGCGTGCCCGGTGCCCCTTCCGTGGTGATCAGCCTGGGCGAACAGACCGCATCCTTCTACAAGGGTGGGAAACTCGTGGGCGTCTCGGCGATCTCCAGCGGACGTGAGGGCCACGAAACCCCGATCGGCAATTTCAAGATCATCGACAAGGACATCAACCACGCGTCGAACCTCTACGGCGACTACGTCGACGCCCAGGGCAAGGTCGTGAAGGCGAACGTCGCGGTGAAGGTGGACCCGATTCCTCCGGGCGCGCACTTCGAGGGCGCGAAGATGCCGTATTTCATGCACTTCGCGAACGGTGTCGGTATGCACCAGGGCTTCCTGCCGGGCGTGCCGGACTCGCACGGCTGCATCCGCATGCCGGAGTACATGGCCAAGATTTATTTCGCCAACGTGAGCAAGGGCACTCCGGTGCAAGTAGTACGATGAACTTCCTGAAATTCAGCAGTGTCCTGGCCTGTGCGGCCATGGTTGCGGGGTGTGCGACGAACCCGCCGGTGAAGCATGCCGGCGGCGCGCCCAGCCGGAGCTATAGCGAGGCCACGATGTTCCTTGGCGCCAACGGTCAGATCGTGACCGTGCAGTCCACGCGGGCGGCGGCTCGCCAGGCCGAGGCGGATGCCTACTGGCATGGCGACGGCGTGAAAGGCGCCCCCTCCATCACCGTCGATCTCGGGGCGCAAAAGGCCTTTTTCTACAAGGGCGGCCAGCTCGTGGGCGAGACCCCGATCAGCAGCGGCAATGCGGCCCATCCGACCCCGCGCGGCAGCTTCTCCGTCATCCAGCGCGATAAGGATCATCGTTCGAATCTCTACGGCATGTTCGTCGACGAGGCCGGGAATGTCGTCGTCCAAAACGTCGATATCACGACCGATCGCGCTCCTGCGGGTGCTCACTTCCTCGGGGCCCGCATGCCCTTCTTCCTCCGTTTTCACGATGGCTCCGGCCTGCACGCCGGTTATCTGCCTGGCTTTCCGGACTCGCACGGCTGCGTGCGCCTGCCCGATCACATGGCGGAGGTTTTCTTCGACAACGCGCCCTACGGTACGCCGGTGCGCGTCGTGAATTGACTCAGGTCAGCTCGAGCAGTGTGATTTCCGGCCGGCAGTTGATCCGGCAGGGGACTTTCACCGTGCCGATTCCCCGGTTCACGTAGAGGTTCTGATCGCCCCGGCGGAAGAGGCCGGCATCGTATTTTTTTCCCCAGCTCGGCAGTTCGAGGGCGCCGACGAACGGGGCTCGAATCTGCCCTCCATGCGTATGGCCGGAGACTTGCAGGCGGATGCGTGGGTCGGTGAAAATGTCCCAGGCATCGGGCTCATGAATGAGCGAGATGAAACGCGTCGAGGCGGGTTCTCTGGAAAAAACACTGGAATCCGGCCGGCCTGCCCAAAAGCTGTCGATGCCTGCCAGCGCCCAGTCAGCCTGCCCGGGTAACGGGACGACGGCGTTCACCAGGACGTGGATGCCGGCCGCCTCGAGTACCTGCTGCACTTTTGCCACGCCGCCCCAGTGGTCATGATTTCCCAGCGCCGCGAAGGAGCCATACGTCGGCCGGAGCATGCGGGCGAGCTGGCCGAATTCTTCGAAGCGATTCGAGGAGTGGGTGATGTAATCGCCGAGGTAGAAGACGAGATCCGGCGAACTCGCCGCCACTGCGTCGAAAACCTCGGCGAGATAACGTGTCTCGTAGAACGGATCGAAATGAATATCGGCCAGGACGGCGGCCCGTATCGGCGAAGTCAGGCCAAGGTGCAGCGGGACGGTCGAGACCTGAAAATCGTAGCGCTCGTAGCCGCTTCCGTAAGCGACCGAGCCACACCCGATGAAAGCCGCGGCGGCGAGGCCGCGCTTAATAAACCCCCGTCTGGAAATCCCCACCTCGACAGCATCGGGCCGAAGCGCCTTTCGTCAAATCAAGAAATCGACGCGGCCGGTCGCGAGCCGATAGATCCCGCCGACGACCTGTACCTTGCCTTGCTCGACGAACTTCGAGATCACGGGGCCGGAAGCTTTCAGTTTTTCGACATTCAGCGCGACGTTGGCGCGGATGGCGTTCTCGAGCAGATTGCCACTCTGGGTGTTGGCCTCTTTTACGGCGGGCTTGAGATGGGAGACGAGTCCGGGCAGGTGCCCCGGGAGTTTGGCGCCGTCATTGACGACTTTGATGGCCGCATCGACCGCACCACAGGCCTCGTGACCGAGGACGACGAGGAGAGGGGTGTTGAGTACGGCCGTGGTGTATTCGAGGCTGGCGAGCCCCTCGTCGGAAACGAAGTTCCCGGCCACGCGGACGACGAAGAGATCGCCGCGTGAGGCGTCGAAGGCGAACTCCGGCGCGATGCGCGAGTCGGCACAGCTCAGGATGCCTGCGTAGGGATTCTGGCCGGTCGTCAATGCCTCTCGGTCAGCCGCGAAGTCGTGTTCCTTCATCGTGCCGGCGACATAGCGGGCATTGCCCTTGATCAGGCGGGCCAGCGCCTTCTCTGCGGGAATCACGTTGCGCGGCTTGGGCGGGGCACTCGGCGGAGCCGCTCGCAGGATGGGAGTGAGGGCTGCGGCCGCCATGCCGGCGCCGAGCAGTCCGAGAAAGTTGCGACGGGGGATCTGACGGGAATGGTCAGCCGAGAGGTTTCCACAATCCTGGCACATGGGAGTGCCCTGACCATAAGGGATGGCCACGCTTGGGCAAAGCGCATTTCCCGGTTCGCGGGTGGCGTTCGACTGCGCCCACCACCACGCTCGGTTGGCCATTGGCAGCCGCAGATAAGAGGGGCTCCATCGTGCGATTCAACCGAGTGAAAGATCGTCTGCCGATTTGCCAATCGACCGACCGGGGAGGGATCGCGGATTCACTTTTCCCGCATTTATCCGTGAAATCCGCGCCATCCGTGGTTTTCTCCCAGAAAATGTTCGCCCACCGGAATCTCTCTCGCTCGACAAACCTTCGCGTCCGCCTGGGATCCGCGACCCTGATGCGAGCCCTGTTCCTCGCGGCAATTTTCGGGCTGCTTCCCGTAAGTGGATTTTGTGATCCGGCACCACCGACCGCCTCTGCCCATCCCTTCTTCGTCTACAATTTTGGCCGCCTGACCGAATCGACTCCGGCCGACCAGGTCGCCCTCCTGCGCGGTCTCGGCTACGACGGCATTTCCCTCGGCGTCGAGGATGACAAATCCCTTCAACAACTGGACGAGTATTTCGCTGCCGCCGACGCTACGAAGGGAGCATTTCGTATTTTCGGGGTCTACGTTTTTTACCGTTTCGACCGCACCGATGCCGATCGGGACCGCTGGAAGCTCGTTCTCGACAAGATCGCAGGCCATGGGGCCGATTTGTGGGTGATTTTTGCGCCGGGTCTGCCGGCGACCACGGATGCCGAGGTCGCCGGCATCCTCGGCACGATCACGGACGCAGCCAAAGCCCGGGGCGTGACCGTCGTTCTCTACCCCCACAACAATTGCTATTTCCCGACGGCGGAGTCGGCGTTGCCCATGGTCCGCCGGCTTGACCGCCCCAATCTTGGCCTGGCCCTGCATCTCTGCCACGAGCTGCGTGCCGGAAATGGAGACCGCATCGAGGAGGTTGCCGCCGCGGTCGCCCCGTATGTGAGGTTTGCCTCGATTTCCGGCGCGGACTCCGTGGTGGACTGGACCACCCCCGCCTTGATGAGCAGCAGCTCGATCAAGCCGCTCGACGAGGGCGGTTATGATCTCCAGCGGTATGTGAATGCGTTGCGCGCGGCGCACTATCAAGGCCCGGTGGGTTTCATCAATCACACCATCGCGGAAGAGCCGAAGGACTACCTCGCCCGCTCGATCAAGAGCTGGAAGCAGTTCGAGAAAGCGAGCCTCACCGCTGCGTCGGTCTCCTCGAAGCCAGAGTCGAAAGTCGCTGCCTTCGATGCTCCGGACCAAGCCGTCTGGCATCAGAAAACCCGCTCGTGGTTCGTCTCCAATCTCGGGGGCGGTATTTCCCTGGCGCGGGATGGCTATGGCTGGATCGCCCGGCTTGATGAGACGGGGAAGGTCGTCTCGCCACGCTGGCTCGATGGCTTCGACGCTCCCTCGGGGATGGTGGCCACTGAGGACACCCTGTACGTCTGCGACCGGAGTGGGCTGGTTGAGGTGGATATTCCGACCGCGAAGGTTCGGAAGAAATATCCGCTTCCCGAGGCCAGCTTCGTCAACGATGTCGCCCGGTCTGAAAACGGGGACCTCTACATCTCCGACTTTTTTGGAAATCGCATCTATCGGATCCCCTCCGGCAGTGACAAACCGGAGATTTTTGTCGAGGGCGAGGAACTGGACACCCCGGACGGATTACTGGTCGATGGCGGCACCTTGTTTGTCGCCGCGTGGGGAAAGCTCACGGATCGTGCTACGTTCGCGACCTCGAAGCTGGGCAGGGTTCTCGCCATCGATCTGAAGACCCGGTCGATCCAGCCTTTCGTGAAGAACCGCGACGAGATCGGCAATCTTGAGGGGCTCGCCAAGGTCGGCGATGCCTTGTACGCGACCGATTGGGCTCGCGGAGCGTTGCTGCGTATCACGCGCGAGGGTGCCACCGATATCCTCACTGGCTTGAGCCACCCCTCGGATCCCGGCTACTCGCCCCAACTCGGAACGATCGCCATTCCCGAGCATGGAACCAACCGCGTATTATTTCTGAAGGTCGCCGAGAGATAGGCGGACGGGCTCGGAGACAGAGGCTGTTACCGTCTCGATCGCGGGCTGTATCGTGAGGTTGCCCCTTGTTTCGCCAGGCAATCGGCCGCCGCCTTCCTGAGGTCCTCCCAGCGTTCGACTCCCGGATCCGGCGCATGCGTGATGTGCCGCAGGAGGCTTTGCCATTCCACGATGGCCCGCTCGATGTCTCCTGGCCGCAGCTCGGCGGAGTCCAGGGTCTTCCGGGATTTGTATCGCTCGATGGCCTCGCACACGCCCTCTCCGTATCCCACGCAGAGACCGGCCTGCAGATAGCCTTCGTAGTCGACATGGCCATAAGCCGCGCGGGCGGCGATCGACAGCCGGCCGCTCCCGCCGCCGACGTCGACGAAGCGATGCCCGCCTCTCAGGTTGGCGAGGTGCATCACGACCTCTTCCGGATCGTAGGTGGGATCTTCGAGCGCCGCCGCGATCATCAGCCCCTCGCCAGCCTGGAAGCGGCTGAAAATCCGGCCGCGCGATGTTGGCACTCCGGTCTCGGAGACCAGCCCGAGCTTGCGCCAGGCCGCTGCTGGAGTGTCCGGGCGCGGCCGGAAGGTGCTCTCCCCGGAGACGTAACTCGTCTCCGCTTTGATCGCGACTCTCCTTCTTGGAGCTTCGAGGAGGACACGTTGCTGCGAGTCGATCACTCCCTTGATTCGAATCTCGCCGAGATCCAATCGCACGGCCCGCATCGGGCCTCGTTCGACCAGTTCGACCGGTCGCGCTCCTGCGAACTTTGGCTGCAGAAGGGGGATGAGTGTGGCCATGAAATCCTCCGGCGAGAATTGTTCCTTGGGATCGAGATGAAGGTTCTTTTGGACCCACCCGAGAGGAGCGAGTTTCCCATTCACCGCCCGCGCTACGATCAGTTCTTTCCCGTAGCTGAAGCCGGAGGGGGTCTTCAATTTGCAGAGTCGGCCCGGGCCATATTTCTCGGCGAGCGCGGCGACTCGCAGCGCGGGAACCCACGCTTCGCCTCGCAAGGCGAAGCTCTCACCGAGAGTGCTCTCGACCTCCCGGGCGGATTTGGCCGGCGCCCATTGTTTGGCGGAGTCGAAGAACTCTTCCCGGGTCGGTCCGAATCGGTCCTGCCCTTCATTTTCCGTTGCCGCCTCCTCGAATCCCATGGAGACGCGCTGTCGGCTGAACAATCTTTCCGCCATGCCCGCCGCGGCTTCCACCGGAGGTTCGCCACGGGTGGCGGCTTCTTCCATCAATCGCAGCAGGGTGGGCCAGTCGAGCTCGTTGACTCGCTTGAGCTGCCGGGGCGCGGCCTCCCGCAGACCCGGGCCGCGCGGAGCCACGATGACGGTCCCTTTCGAGTCCAGTCCCCGGCGGCCGGCTCGTCCGAACATCTGCAATAGCTCGTCCGGCATGAGCTCCCGTTGATACGGGCCGTCCTGATAGCGTGTCTCGGCGATGAGGACGGAGCGCACGGAAAAATTGATGCCTGCCGCCAGCCCGGTGGTCGCCACGACGACCTGCAGTTTTCCGTTTCGAGCCAGCGGCTCGATCCAGTCGGCGCGGGTCGCATAGGGCAGGCCGCTGTGGTGGTAGGCCACGCGGTGCTGGAGGAGGCCGCTCAGTTCCTTTCCGAGCGTGCGCTCGTCCTCCGGCGTCAGCGCGATGGGATCGTCCGCCGGGAGGATCGCGGCGACTTTGCGGGCGATTTTTTCCGCTTCCGCGCGGCGCGGTACAAAGATGAGCAATGGTGTGAGATGCCCCAGCACGGCGCCCGCCGCCACCCGGGGCCAGAATCCGATGTCGTTCCCGCGCACCTTCGGCAGATTCTCGGACGGGATTTCCTCCAGGGGCACCGGCCGGTGGCGCTCCCGGATCAGCGTGACCTCTCTCCCCAGGCGCTCCAGCCAGCTTTGAATGTCCTCCGGATTCCGCACGCTGCCGCTCAGCAGCAGGAGCTGGGTCTCCGGGGGAGCCGTGGCAATGACGATCTCGTAGCTCAACCCGCGCCGGCTGTCGGAGAGCATCTGATACTCGTCGATGACGAGGAACCCCGGCGCGCGGCGCGAGAGCATCCGCTCGCGCTGGGTCTCGAGCGTCGCGACCAGCACCGGCGCGTCGATATTCTCCGCCACGTCACCAGTCGCGATTCCGACGTTCCAGCCCATCGCCCGCCATTGATGCCATTTGTCATTGGCCAGTGCGCGCGTGGGGACCGTATAGACCGCCTGTCCCCGGCGGGTCGCCTCACGGCTCCCGACGAGCATTTCGAAAATCCGGGTCTTTCCGGCTCCGGTGGGCGCATCGACGATCGCATCACGCCCCTCCTTGAGCGCGCGCACGGCCTCCTGCTGCCAGAGATCCGGCAGATTCAACGGTATCTCGAGCCCCTGCATCACGAATCGGTCGGAACATCCACTGGCCCCATATCGCCTAAAATAGCACGCGTTCGCCCCGTCCGGCACGTTATCTCGTGCGGACCGACCTTGTCGGTCTCGTGGACCCTGTAGGTTCTACCGTCCCGGCGCAACCTTGCTGCCGGGATGGTGAGCGCCCTTCTGAATTTGATGTGGAAGAGGCGTGTCGGACGGCGGGAAGATCTTGTTGACCGCGAAGGCGGAAATCAAAAGAAGCGCGAGACCCAGGGCTGCGCCGGCAGCCAGCACGCCGGACCAAACGAGTACCTTCCGCCACCGCGGCGTATTTGGCGGCAGGAATTGCGGGCGGGCATTCCCGGGAGCGACGTTCCGGAAGGTTCCGACTTTGAAGCCTGATCGTTTGGAATGAGCCGATAGCACGCAAATCAATCGTCGTTCTTTTCCGGGCCTTGTCCAGCTTCGGAGAAGTCCCGGTGTCTATGCTTACTGAATCTGCGAGAAAATCTGAGCGGGAGATTGCGAGTTTTTGTTCGAAAGACTGCGAGTGGCCTGCGGCTGCTCTGGGAAACGTTTTCTGTCAGTCGTAGCATTTGGTCGAGCTAGGCTGACGACGCGGTCTCGGTGGTCTCCTCATCCGCTCGATAAAGGAGGGCTCGCCAAAGTGTGCTTGGAAGGGGCGAGCCATGTTTCAAAGCCGCCAAAACAAGCGCTGATGGCGGAGTTTCCGGAAGAAACTCGGCTGGATACTCTTTCTCGCTGGCCGTGATGAACTTTCGAAGTTGTTCCGCAACCGGGACTTCGCCCTCTGGTGACAAATGGAGCGGCAGGCATATTCCGCCATCCGCCGGATCTGCCAACAATGGATGTCCATGCCTCACAAACTCTCTCGCAAGGTGAAGTCCGATGCCGCTTGAAGAGCCAGTAATCAAAGCCGTTTGAGAGGTCGTTTCGTTCATATGGAAACTTCGGTTTTCGCTTCCCACGCTCGGGGCGGGGGAATGCCCTGAAAACTTTCTCAGGCCCAGGGAAGTGCACGGCCGTGTGACAAGTCCGAAGCGATTTTGTGACCATGAAAGCCACCGTATTTCACAAGCCGGGAGACATTCGCGTCGAAGACCGCCCGGATCCAGAGATCAAGCATCCTGAAGATGTGATTCTTGAGGTGACTTCGACCGCGATTTGCGGCTCCGATCTCCATATTTACAACGGATTCTTTCCGCAGACCCGGCCCTTCGTTCCGGGGCATGAATTCATGGGGATAGTCGCCGAAACGGGTTCCGAGGTTAAAAACCTTCAGAAGGGCGATCGGGTCATCATTCCGTTTCCCATTGCCTGCGGGCACTGTTTTTTCTGCAGCCACGATTTGCCTGGGCACTGCGAAGAGTCGAATCCCAAGAAATACGGACCCGAGGGAGGATTGCTTGATGAGAAAGGAGGCGCGTTATTCGGATATACGGATCTGTACGGCGGCTATGACGGAGGGCAGGCGGAATACGTCCGCGTTCCCTACGCCAACTTCGGCCCACGCAAAGCGCCGGAACAATTTACGGACGAACAGCTGCTCTTTCTCACTGACATTTTTCCCACGGGGTATTGCGGCATCCGATGGGGAGGGGTCAAGCCGGGTGATACCGTCGCGGTATTCGGCTGTGGGCCGGTGGGGCTGATGGCGCAGAAGGTTGCCTGGGTGTTCGGGGCCAAGCGCGTGATTGGAATTGACCCGGAGGAGTATCGGCTGGACATGGCTCGCACGTCAGCCAAAGCGGAAACGCTCAATGCCAACGACGAAGATCTGGTGAAGAAAATCCGCGACATGACCGAGGGCCGGGGTGCGGATGTGTGTGTCGATGCTGTCGGTATGGAAGCGACGCGAACCATGAAGGACAAGATCAGCAATGTGTTGCATGGGCAGATGGGAAGCACGAAGGCTTTGGAAACCGCGATCAGCGCGGTTCGCCGCGGCGGGGATGTCAGCGTGCTCGGAGTCTACGGAATGCCGTACGACAATTTTCCGCTCGGTCAGATTTTCGATAAAGGAATCCACATGCACTTCGGGCAAGCCACGGTACAGCCCTTTTTCGACGAACTCATCGATTGGGTTCAAAAGGGAAAAATTCAGCTCGATGACATCATTACTCATCGCCTTCCGCTCGCCGAAGCGGCGCATGGATACGAAATTTTCAGCAAAAAAGAAGACCGCTGCGTGAAGGTCGTTCTCCGTCCATAAGCTCAATCTCGCTGGACTTCTCGGTGAGGTTTTACACGGCCACCATCGGACTCCGACGCGAATTTTTCAAAAGTCTAAAAGTCATGCCAAGAGGTGACAAGTCCAGCTATACCGGCAAGCAGAAGCGTAAGGCCGAGCACATCGAGGAGAGTTACGAAAAGAAGGGCGTATCCAAAGAAGAGGCTGAAAGCCGGCTTGGGCAACGGTGAATAAATCGAGCGGCGGTGGAAAGAAAAGCGGCTCGGGACGTGGCGAGAAAGAAGACAAGTCTCCGGCGAAAAAGGGTGGCCACAAGGGCGGCAGTGCCTCGAAGGGGAAAAAGAAGCCCTGAGTCTCCGCATGAGTACCGAAAAGCAGAAAGAAGCGGCCCGGGAGAACGTCAAAAAAGCAGCCGTCGCCGCCAGAAAGAAAAGGACGATTTCTCATCTCCCCTCCAAAACGAAGTCCGCCTTGGGAAAAGAGGGCGCGAAGGCTGCGAAGAAGAAACGATGATCGAGAGCCTGCTGAATTGGCAGTATGGCGGATAAGTTTGAAACGATCGACGAGCAATTGATGCGGGGTGATGGACTCCCGTGCGATGTGGAAATCATGTTATCCGATGGCAGGCGGATACGTGGGCGTTTGAATTGGGTGGAAGGGACAAGTTGAAGGTGATTTTCACCGAGCCGCCGGGTGATGAGTTTTCGTTCGATGCGAAACAAGTGCGGCGGGTTATCCTCTATTGATCGGTTCGGGGCATCTTGCCCTCCGATCTCATTTTCAGGGCCTTTCCCGATTGTGAGGAATATTTGTTAAAAATATTTTCTTTGGAATGAATGCCCCCCATCAACCAGTGGCTCCTAAAGAAGGGAAGAAAGTCTCCAATCGCGCGCGGCTCCGGGAGACCCTGAGGCGAATGCTCTCTGGTAAGAAAAATGGCCCTGCTCTGAACCGATTCATCAATTCGGATTTTCAGCCTTACCGGCGAACCATCGAATAGGGTCGAGTCACGTGGCTTCGGGATTTGTGGAATGGAGCTCTGCCCAAAGGTAGTGGCTTCATCCACATAGAACGGGCATCGGCTCGTATCGACACAGTTCCGCCGCAGATGAGCAACTGGCAATAAGGCTAAAAAGTGCCTCGGAACCTGGTGATGAACCGGAAAAAGGAGCCTTCATACCAGCCGAGCTAACGCGCTCGGCTGGTGACACGTTTGGCGTGTTAGAAGGCAATATTCCGCCACCCCCTGACTTTGCAAAAGGGTGTGGCAGGTGAGACATGTTATTTGTTCGCCGCGAGGTTGATGGTGCTGGTTGCCAGCGCGGTGAGCTTCTCGTCGGTAGCCGCCTCTTCGTCCAGGGTAGTTTGAAGGAGCTTGGCACCCTCCTTGTCACCGAGGAACTCGGCATATGTGCGAGCCGATCCATAGCCAGCCATCTCGTAATGTTCGACACGCTGCGCGGCGGCGATGAGGCCGGCATCGCGCACTTCGTCGTCGGCTTCCTCTTCGATCATCTCAGCGCCTTCGGCAACGACGCCTTCCATACCTTTGCATTTCGGGCCGCGGGTGGTTTGGTCGTGGCTCCTGAGAATCTTCTCGAGGCGGACGGCGTGTTCCTTGGTCTCCTCGAGATGCTCTTCGAAACCCGCTTTTAGTTCTGGGCTGGTTGCGGCCTTCGCCATTTTCGGAAGCGCCTTGATGATCTGCTTTTCGGCGCTGTAGAGGTCCTTGAGTTCGTGAATGTAAAGGTCTTTGAGGGTGGAGAGTTCCATAGGCTCGTAATTCGACATTCACGTGGGTGGCGGACGCCGCCGAGGCGTCGGTCAGGATTTATCCCGACCAAAATCAGACCGGTCGGGAAGCCCGAACTCAGGTTTAGAAGCCCGCCGTCACGTGGTTGATCGGAATGGCGAGTTTGTCGCAGATTGAGCTTGTTTCGAAGGGAAGGAGCAACCTGAGAGTTCCTTCAGTCGAGTTTCTGACCCTTTCGCCGTTCGAACGCATCGAATGAGCAGCATGAGTATCAAAGCTTTCGCTATTTTGGCGTCGGGTATCCTCCCAATTTCACTCTGGGCGCAGAGCAGCGGTCCGGCTGGTTCCGAGACCGGCACAGGTACCGTGGTCGGCAGCTCGACCGTTCAAGGGGCCTCGGGATCGTCGCCGGCGGCTGATTCCGGAACTTCCACCACAGCGGGTTCTTCCGCCAATGGCAGCACTGGTACCGGCAACTCCGGTGCCACCCCGGAAGGTAGCGCCGCACCGATGCCTCCCTCCCAGACTACTGGTCCCGGCTCGACGCAGTCGAACTCCAACAACGCTGCGGACCAGACGACAAGCCCTTCACAGTAGCGTCCGATCGGAAAATACTTGCGATGCGGCCTTTGAAAAAATTCGTGTTGGGAGGAGCGTTGATCGCTGCCGCCACTTGCCTGCTGACCCGGCGCCGTAAAGCGCCGCTTGAGGGCAACGTTGTCGCCATCACCGGGGGCTCGCGCGGACTTGGATTGGCCGTTGCCCGGGAATTCGCGGCGAGGGGTGCAAGCCTCGCCTTGATTGCCCGTGACGAGGCGGAGTTGCAACGCGCAGCCGAAGAGTTGCGGGCTACGGGAGCCGAGGTCAGCACTTGGGCCGTCGACCTCACGCAAGGCGACGGTTGCGAGACACTTCTTTCGAGGGTTGTGGAGCTTCACGGCGCATTGGACGTGCTGATCAACAATGCCGGGGAGATCGTGGTCGGACCCCCTTCGAATCGTTTACGCACGATGATTTTCACCGTTCCATGGCCATTCATCTGTGGGCTCCTTTGCGCCTGATCCAGTCGGCCATCCCGATTATGCGGCAGCGGGGCGGGGGACGCATTGCGAACATCGCCTCCATCGGCGGTCGCATTCCCATGCCCCACCTCAGCGCCTATTGCGCGGGAAAATTTGCTCTGGTCGGGTTATCCGGCACCTTGCGCGCCGAGCTGGCGCCGGATCGAATCGCCGTGACAACGGTTTGTCCGGGTCTCATGCGGACCGGGTCGCACTGGAATGCCATGTTCAAAGGCAACCGCGAGGCCGAGTTCGCTTGGTTCGGCCACGGAGCGAGTCTGCCCGGTGCCTCGATCAGCGCAGAGCGCGCGGCCCGGCAGATCGTCGCCGCCATCCAGCGCGGTGACGCAGAGTTGAATATCACCTGGCAGGCGCAGGCGGCGATCGTGGCCTCAGCACTGAGCCCGGCGATCGTCGCTGGCATCGAAGCTCTGGTCTCACAGCTATTGCCGGCGCGACCCAAAGGCTCTGGATCTGGGCTTTCCACTGGGTGGGAAAGCCGGTCGAGATGGATGCCTTCCATCCTCACACGTTTCGGCGATCAGGCCGCGATCAAGAATAATGAACTCCGAGGTAACCCGCCCCCAATCTAAATGACCTCACTCGAAGCAATCCTGAGGCTCTCTCAGCGCGGTCGAAGTGCACCGATGGTCACTCGATGCAGGCATTGGCCCCGTCGTCCCGTCTTCCTCTCGATTCTCGGCCTATCAGCTCTCTCCTCGATTATTTCCGCTCAGGAGGTGCCAGCTCCCGGGCTGGGCTCGGCGGAGCGGCAGGCCGATGTCGAGATCGTAGGTCACATCGACAAACCGGCCGAGCTGCCCGCGCCGGATCTCAAGGATCTTAAATTGTCCGAAGGCTTCAAGATTGAAGCCTTTGCGAGGAATCTAGGGAACGCGCGCATTCTGGCTGTCTCCCCGGACGGTACCGTCTACGTAAGCCGCCGAGAGCAGGCAGACATCCTCATGCTGAAGGTCGGGCCGGACGGCCTAGCTGCTGGGAAGCCAGTTCGGGTTGCCGCCCGACCGGGGATGCATGGGATCACCTTTCACGAAGGCAAGGTGTATCTTGCCACCGTCCACGAAATATTTCGCGCCGACGTATTGCCCGACGGGACTTTTGGCCCGCTGGAAATGATCGTTCACGATCTCCCCGACGCGGGGCAGCATCACACCCGTACGGTGCAATTCGGCCCCGACGGCATGATGTATGTCTCGGTGGGCTCGACGTGTAACGAAGGCAAGGAGCCGAACCCCGAGAATGCGGCTATGCTGCGCATGGACGCCGATGGCCAGCACCGCATCATTTTCGCCTCCGGCCTGCGTGATACTATTGGCTGGGGTTGGAATCCTCGGACGGGCGAGATGTGGGGCATGGACCATGGCATCGATTGGCTCGGCGATGACCTGCAGCCGGAGGAACTCAATAACCTCCAGAAGGGCAAATTCTACGGCTGGCCGTATATCTTCGCCGACAACAAGGTGAATCCGCATCTGGACCCGCCGGCCGGCAGCGAGAAATCCGATTGGCTCAAGATCGCAGAGCCGATGGTCATGGGCTACACCGCCCACGCAGCGCCAATGCAGCTCTCGTTCTACGATGCCACGCAATTCCCGGCGGAATATCGGGGCGATGCCTTCATCTCCATGCGCGGATCATGGAACCGCAAGCCGCCCTCCGGTTACGAGGTCCTCCGCATTCATTTCGAGAACGGGAAGCCGGTGCGGTTCGAGCCGTTCGTAACCGGGTTTTTGACTGACCGGGGACAAAGTGGTCGACTCTGCGGCAACGTCGTGGCGAAAGACGGCTCTCTTCTTTTTACGGATGACCGAAACGGCGTCATCTATCGCGTGAGCTACGTGGGAGCCGCGAGCGAAAAATCCCCGACGGTGATCACTCCGTCCAAGAAGGCTGGCGATCCCCAGATACGGTTGCCGATTGCGACCGATACTCCCGGGGTCAGGTCCGAGGCGAAATTGGCCGTCTCCTCATCTGTGTACAAAAACGGGGGAAGAATCCCGGATCTTAATTCTGCCTACGATCAGAATGCCAGCATCCCGGTCACTTGGGCGCCAGGCCCTGCGGAGACAAAATCCTACGCCTTGGTAGTGGACGATCCCGACGTGCCGTCACCATCTCCGATCACGCATTGGATCGCTTGGAACATACCTGTCGGTACGAACAGCCTGCACGAGGGCATGGAGAATGGTGACCGCCCGCAGGAACCGAGAGGCATGGCCCAGGGCGCGAACTCGATGGGCAAGATTGGCTACGTGGGACCGCGTCCTCCAGCCGGAGATCCGCCGCATCATTACCATTTGCAGGTCTTCGCGCTCGATAGAGAACTCGATTTGCCGCTGGGCGCAAATCGCGAAGCCCTTCTCGAGGCCATGAAAGGTCATGTCCTGGCCTCCGGAGACCTGGTGGGTATTTTCGAAAGGCCGGCTGAACCAGCGAAGCCCTGATGCGAGTACCTCAATGTCTTCGATCTACGACCATCCCGACACTTACGATCTTGAGCACTCCGGCCCGCAGCCGGATGTCGAATTCTTCATTGGTCTGGTTCGGGCTCATCGGCCAGCCCGTATTCTGGAGTATGCCTGCGGCAATGGTCGACTGACTGTCCCGGTTGCCGAGGCTGCGGTGGAATGGCAGGGAGCCGTGACCGGAATCGATACCTCGACCGAGATGCTGGAGGCCGCTCGACAGAACAAAGGAGCCGACCTCGTTACTTGGCGTGAGGAGGACGTGACGGTGTGGCGACCCGAGGGAAAGTTCGATTTTATTTTCTCCGGCTGCGGGTCGATGAGCCATCTCACGACCACGGATCAGCAGATTGCTGTTTGGCAGAACGCTTATCAATCTCTCGATATCGGCGGCCGTTTCGCCGTCGCTGAGCTTTCTCCGGACCATGCAGCCCTGGCGGAATCGATGCGTTCGCCGGCGCATGGCGCGGTGACGTTCGATGGAGATTTCGGCGATGGCAAACATCGCCTGATACGCTGTCGGGCAGTGAGATATCGGGCCGACCTCCAGCGCATGAAGGTCCGATATTTTTACGATCGATTCCCCCAAGATGCGAGAGGCGGGGCAGATCGCTTCGTCGATGACTACGAGGCTCACGTCTATTTTCCCAATGAACTCCGCCTGCTCTTTCGTCTGTCCGGGTTCAAAATCGAGACGGAATGGGGCGGATACGACGGCGCTTCTCCCGGTCACACTACGAGATCGATGATCATCTGCGGCGTCCGCGGTGGCTAAGGTCTCTAGCCGACTGCAACCGGTCGGCCGCCTTGGCGGACCGACTCCAGAACGGCCAGGATGATGCGAATGTCGCGCAGGCCGAGGTCGCCGGGAGTAGGTACTGGTCTGTCGAGGGAGATGCAGTCGGAGAAGGTGTCCATCTCTGCGGCGAACTGGTTGATCGGTTCGATCAGATACTCGGTGTGCACCGGCGTGCCACCATCCGCGCTGTCGGTAAACAGGCGCAGGCCGGTGTAGGTGTAAGCGGGGTTCATGGTGATCGACCCATTCTCACAGAGTACCTGATAGCTCGAGCTGCGCGCCGTTCCGAAGGAACATTGGCACTCGGCAATCGCACCCGAGGCATAGCGCAGAAGAAAGCTCACCGACTCCGGGACCTCACGGAAACGCGGCTCCGACTTCGGTTGGCTTTTGATCGCGATGGCCTCGATCGGCTCCTCACCTATCGTGTAGCGCGCGGCGTTAATGCAGTAGATGCCGAGGTCTCCGACCGGTCCTCCGCCCAATGCACTGCTCAGCCGGATATTGGGAGCTTGCGTGGTCTGGCAATTGCTGCCGGTGAAGGTCTTGATCGTGCCGAATGTCTTCTGCCGGCACATCTCCATCACGGCAAGATTCATCGGCTCGTAGTGGAGCCGATATGCGACACCCAGCTTGCGGTTCGCCTTGTCGGCGGCTTGGATCATGGACTCACATTCTGCGATTGTGACGGCCATCGGTTTCTCGCAGAGGACGTGCTTTCCGGCATGCAAAGCGCGATTCGTATACTCTGCATGCATCGAGTTCGGCAGCACGATGTACACCACATCGATCTCGGAGTTATCTCGAATGGAATCGAAATTGGCGTAGTCGTAGATCGCCTTGCGGTCGATGCCATGCACGTCGGCCAGTTGCCGTGCCTTGTCGGGATGCCCGCTGACGAGCGCCACCAGGCGGGACTTTTTACAAGCCCCAAAGGCGGGCAGAATTTCCTCGAGTGCCAGCTCGCCGAGGCCGACTATTGCCCAGCCAAGTTTTCGTTCCGGCTTCGGAATCTCAAGTGTGGGAGGTTGCTTGTCGGGTGGGGCGAGGGGCGGCAGTCCAGGTTTCGATGGAGAGGACGACCGGGCCATACTCGTGACCGGCTCCCCGCCGACTTCCTCCGCAGGTTGGGCCAACATCCGAGGAAAAGTAATCGCGGCGGCTCCGGAAAGCGCCGCCCCGGCGAGAAAACGGCGCCGACTTACTCCCCGGTTGAGATCTGTGGGGTTGATCTCCATTTTCTATGGTGGGTCAGGAAGTTAAAAATCTATTCGCACCGCTTCGGACTGGGAGAAACAAAATCGTGGTTTCGATGAGGGGAACCGCAAGCGAGCCCTGCAACTGGCCTTGTTTCGGAAAAACTCGGGCATCGGATTTACGGGGCTGCGGTAATTGGCTCCTGGCCGTGAGGGAAAGACTTTCGATGGCTAATCAAGATTATGAGCGCGAGAACTCCGAGGAGAGTGTGGATCGGCGGAAACACGAGCCAAAGACACGCGGTCCCTACCAGACAGCTCCAGAACCAGCGAGCTCGAAAGCCAAAAAGCGTAAGAGAGATAATCGCGCCGACCGTCCCGAAGATCCCCAAGCCCCAGATGGCATAGAGGACAAGGGGGAGGACAGGATTTTGAAAAGTGTGATGCAGCCCCCAAAAACTGAGCCCTGAACTACTGGCCACATAGACGGTAGCGCCCGCCATCGCAAGGCCATCGGCCAGGAGGAGAACGCTAGCAACGATCGCGAGCAGATAACCGGTGTGGATTCTGTCATTCATACGACGCGGGAGGGGGCGGGCCACCGTGGAGATGGCCCGCTACGTGTGAGGTTATTTCCCGGTGCCGGAAGTTCCATTACCTGTGGTGCCTCTGTCTGTACCGGACCCAGTTTGTGTGCTGGTACCGCCAGTCTGGTCTGGCACTGTGGAGCTTCCCATGGAGCCACCTGCTGTACCACTTGTGGTGGAACCGGTTTGACCGCGATCGGCGCCGGAGCCCGTCTGGGTGCTGGTTCCGGTTCCTGTGCCAGTGGTGGTGCCGGCTCCGGAAGAGGTGTCTGTTGACTGAGCGATTGCCATCGCGGGCAGCGAGGCCGCAAGAGCGACAGCAAGGAGATGTGAGATTTTCATACTGCCACGAGTTCGAGCGGAACCAAGCTGCTCGGGGTCAGGATCGAGGCCGATTAGTCGGACGGGAACCGCCTGATGGAAAACCGTTCTTCGCCTCTTTTCTTCCGCGCCCGTTTCCCAGCTGCCGTTTTATTGGATGCCTATCGCGTTCGCGAGCAACCTCGTGGAAAACTGGGGTGTTAATCACGTGAGAACACGGTGAAGGACGCCACTTCGGAACAAGCCGGTCGATTTTAAGAGCGATTATGGCGCTACCGAGTTCACCGGGTGCGGCGTACGATTTAACGGATATGTACAGGACCTTTAGGGTTCGATGCGGTAAGAAACGTGGCTAGATCGGCATCTGGCCGCCGGTGGCTCCACAGATGTCCCCATAGCTCGCTTCCTGGCTGGCCAGAAAAACAAAGAGGGGCGCTATGGTTGACCGGGACGTTTGAACACGGAAGTGGATCCGAATTTCTTTACCACCTCTGCGGGCATGGTCGCGGGTTCGGCAGCGTTTTATATCGCTCACTCGGGCGGAGGTCCGCAGCTCAACTGATCGTGACGATCAGCCTCAGGTATTTCCGGTTGCCTGCGGCTTGTTTTTCGCTTTTCTGCGCCCGCCAACACCGCCAAGCTTGAATAGGTCGCCAATGGAAAATCTCAAGCGCGCCACCGGGTATCTGGAACTTGGAATCGCTCAATCCGCCTGGCACCTAGCCTCCTTGGAAAATGAACAAGCTACCTTTATCGACCGCCTTGCTCCTGTCCGTCTTTATCGGTAGCTCGTTTATCAGTCTCAAGTCTGCAAAGGCTGCGGAGCCGACTCCGACGAAAGTAGAGCCATTTTGTAAATTTACCTTTGTGGATCATCGTGGACACAGCCTCAAACTGAGCACCCAGGTCGTTCACGCGTCATCAACAAGCCTTACTTTTATTTTCGAGACCGGCCAAAAGCTGATCATCCGCTTCACCACCCTCAGGCCCGGCCATTTCGTTGCCCATTCTGCGCGGTCGAAAGATCCGGCGATCGAATTTTTTCCGGCGCATGGGCACCACTTCGTGCCAATGCTGGGAGCCTTGGTGATCAGTTCGGTCAAGCCGACGATAACCGGGAATTTTGCGCACCTCCTCAGCGATCATGAGCAACACGTCACCCTAGTGGCCGGGACGTTCAGCTTGTAATCATTGGCTCCACACACCCTGGGGGTGGTAGACCAATCGCTGCACCACTTACGAGCGCACTTTCCAGCGATTTCGGTTCGAAGGGATGGGGCGGCATGGGCTGGACCTTCATCAAATGGGGGGCGCCGATTACGGACGAGAACGTGCATTGTTCACGGCGACCTGCTCACACCATCCGTCCGGAAGGTCAATGGCGACCGAACGCAGGATATGACTAACCCGGAGGAAAAAATTCACGTGATCCCACTTGGAAAAGACTGGGAGGTAGAGGCACAGAGCGGAGCCCCTCTGGCCCATGAAATCGGAAAAGACTCGGCGGTGGCTGCAGCCCGGGACCTTGCTCGCGACGAAGGAATCGACACCATCATTGTCCATGACGGACACGGCCTCACAGAGACGGTGTCCGTCGACGACGCAGCGGGAAAAGGCAGGATGCCCGAGTGAACGTGGACACGTCGAAGCTCACCGATGCGGCGTTGGCTCTCACCGATCCTCGTTCAGCCTTGTCCAAAAACTCGGCCCGACTCGCATTCCTCGAGGCGTGGGGGATCTTGAGGAGCGACGAGCGAATCTCGGCGCTTACCGATCCGCTTGTCTACAAAGCGGCGCACGACATTGGCGTGGCTGTTGCGTTTCCAAACGCGTTTGTTCGAGAGCGCCTCGGCCGCGATCTCTCGGAGCTTATTAGCCTCGCCGAGGAGTTGCGCATCGCCGCTACGCAGGGAGGGGAGTCATCGATCGATGCTGGCGCGCAGCTTTTAAGCCGTTCGGCCAAAGTCCTGGACGACATTTCGACTCTTTGGCACCTCTCAAAAGGTTCGGCAGGTCTTTAACGAACGGCGGATCCCTGCTTGGAGGGCACACCTCAGGCCGTTTGCCGAGCCAGGGAAAGCACCTCTCGACCGCGGTCAGATCACTAAAGGCCGCATCCTAGGGCTCTTGGCGTCGTGAGGCTGTAGGCAAGGGAAGTGAAGAGTCTTGAAGCAGCAATCGGCTATCTCGAGCTGGGACTGCCACAATCCGCGTGGGACGAACCAGAAGATTTGGTGCCGCCTGGAAGTAAGAAGGGCGGCCCGTATCGTGCAGGCCGCCCTCTGTGTCGGAATGGATCAGAGCAAATTTATGCTGCCAAGAAACAAAATTGCTGAGCGCTCGCCTGATATGGCGCAGGCGTTGGTTGCACCGCAGGAGGAACGTAGACCCGTTCCGCTTTGTTCAATCGCCGCACGGCTGCATCGATGTCCGCTTGTGGAAGGTCGGATTTCTGAAGAAGACGCTGTACTTGGGCGTTGAGACTTTTCGCGTAGGCATCACCGGCAGCATCAGGGAGCCCGGACTTTCGAATACCGACCAGATAATATTGGGTTGCTTTGCTAGGCATGAGCTTGACGAGCTTTTTCACCAGCGCCGTGATTCTCGCCGAAGGCGCGCTTCGCTCTGGCAGCGCCTTCAACTGCTTCGTGTAGAGTTTGATCTTATTCTCTCGGACGTCCGCTCGGGATTGGGAAACTCCGCAAAACATCGCCGCGAAGACAAGGAGGCAGCAGGCCGTGGTTTTTGATATCATGATGCCTGTATTGGCGCGCCAGTTGCCGCAAAGAAAACAGAATCGCAACCCCTAGACGTTGACCGGGGCGATCCCCTCAGGCCATCTCATTATATGATGCTCACGTATAGACGTTGCGGGGAACTACGCCTCGCTCAGGGCGATAGAGTGCAATCGTCAGCCGCGGCACCCGCGATCACTCCGCATGAGCACCAAAAAGCCAGACAACAGCAAGGAAGTCAGCCAGGCCGCAGCGGTCAAATCGTCTCAGAAGACCACCAAGGAGGAGTCGAAGACTGGTGCGGCGAAGAAGGGGAAAAGATAGGTGCGGTGGATTGATGGTTTTTGTTGAATCCATCGCAACTGTACACCGCCACGGACCATGTCGGACGATGTTGGAAAGTGTTCCTATTTTATCCCACTTTCCATTTTCTCGAGTGTGGAATTGTCGTAAATCGCTGATTTACAAGTGGAGAGCGGGTAGAGGGAATCGAACCCTCCTGGCCTGCTTGGAAGGCAGGAACTTTACCACTAAGCTATACCCGCGTAGAGGAGAAGAATATGCGCATATTCGCGGCCGGAGTCAATCCCGGCTCATTCGAAGCGTATTGCCCGGGCCGGACGCCTGCTTGCGGACTGCCATGCCGGGAGCAACGCCGCGAGCAGCGCGACGGGGACGATCCATAGCGGCGTGGCCAGCAATGTGCCCGCCGGATAGCTGAGCTGGATCGTCCAGCCGAAGAACGCCTTGTTCACCACCCAGGTCAGCACCATCGCCAGGCTCGCGCCCGAGGCCACACCCACCAGGCTGGAGATCAAGCCGATCAGGCCCGCTTCGTGCAGAAAAAGGCTGACCACTTGCGAGCGCGAGGCGCCGATGGCCCGGAGGACGCCGGTCTCGCGCTCACGCTCGGCGCCGAGGATCAGCAGGGACAGCGTGACGCCGGCCGCCGCGACCAGCACGGAGATGGCACGCAGGACCAGCGTCACCGCGAACGTCTGGTCGAAAATCTCGAAGACTTTTTCCTTCAGCGCCCGGTTCGAATAAATCGAAAATTGCCCCTGGCTGCCAAATCGTGCCCGGAAGCCGGCTTCCAATCCCCCCGCGTCCGCGCCGGGAGTAAAAGTGATCGCGACCGATTGCGGCGCGAGAGGTTCCCAGTATCGCTCGAAATTTTTCCGCTGGATCATCACCACTCCGTTGCTGCGTGCGTAGTCCCGGAAGACGCCGGCCACGCGAAACGTCGTCAGGCCACGAGGCGTCGGCAGCTCGATCCGGTCGCCTTGTTGGACGCGGAATCGATTCGCGAAAGGTTCGGATATGATGACCGCATCCCCCCGGAGGAAATCTGCGAATTGTCCGGACGCGTCCGGGCCAAGGAAATGCAGGGTCTGCGGGCGGGTGCCGCTCAGCACCGCCACTTCGATCGGCTCTCCGCGGAAGGAAAGGGTGGTGTCGACGCGGGTCGCGGTTGTTTTGACCGAGGGCTGCCGGCGCAGCCATTCCTCGGCCTCTTTAGGCAGCGTCGTGCCCGAGTTTGGCTCGGCGACGCCGATGAACAAATCGTCCACGAGGGTCGATTCGATCCAGTCGTCCACACTCGTGCGGAAGGAATGGATCATCACCGAGACGCTCACCGACATGGCGATCGCCGCGGCGAGTGCCGCGACGGTCACCGCCGTGCGTGGCATGAAGCGGGCGAGATTCTCGGCGGCAAGTTGCAGGTAGCGAGGGCCCGCGCGCAGCAAGGAGGCCGCGAGGCGGATGACCGCCGGGACCAGGAGCGAAAACCCGGCCAGGACGGAAAGCGCGCTGGCAAAGCCGAGGAGCGGAAGGTGAAAGCTCAGCGTGATCCACCCGAGAACGGCTGCGGCGGCGAGGAGTGCCCCTCCCGCCACCGGCCATGCCGGCGAAGGAACGAGCGTCCTTTCCAGCGCCGTGCCGGGGTGAAGAGCCTGGGCGGGATTTGCGCGGGCCGCTTCGCTGGCGGGCACCCAGCCGGCGAGCAGCGCGGCTCCGATGCCGACCGCGAAGGCTTCCGCAAACTGCCACGGGGAGAGATACAGCCGCTCCACGCTCGTGAGAATGTAGAGGGATCGGATGGTCTGTGAAAGCGGCGCGGACAAGGCGCTCGCGAGCGGCAACGCGAGCACGGCCCCGAGTAGTGAGCCGGCGATGCCCGCGAATGCCGCCTCGCCGAGAAAGAGCAGGCGAACTTCCGCCCGGCTGGCGCCGAGCGCGCGCAGGATTCCGATTTCCACGCGGCGGCGGACGACCGAGGCCGAGATTGTATTGTAGATGAGAAAGGCACCGATGAGCACGGAGACCAGGCTGAGCGCGGTGAGATTGAGTTGGAAGGACCGGAGCATCAATTCCACCTGCCCGCTGCGGAGTGAGGGTGTCGTCACCTCGATATCGGCGGGGACCATCCGCCGGATGGAGTCACGTACCGCGGCGAGTTTATCCGGAGCCACGAGCAGCAGGATGGTCGTGAGCTGTCCTTGCTTGTGCAGGAGCTCCTGCGCCCAGCCGATGTCCATCGCCGCGACGCGGGGATCGCCGGATGCGGTGGCCGGTTCGATCACGAAGACAGGCCGCAGCGTACGCTCCGTGCCACCCGCCGAAACGCGAACGGGATTCCCAACCTTCGGCAGGATGCTCCGCGCATATTCCGGAGAAATGGCGATGGCATCCGGCTCGCGCAGCCAGGTTTCGAGATCGATCTTTGCCCGGTTGGCCCCGAGCAGTTCGAAGGTGCGCAGCTCCGATCCGCTGAACGGATCGACGCCAATGATGCGCAGATATTCGCCGGGATGTTCCGGCAGGGTGACGACGCCCTCGACTAGTGGCGTGGAGGATCGCACACCATCCAGACGCGCGATCCGGGGGAAAAGATTTTCGTCGAGTTTGCCTCGCACTTCGAGATTGGCCCGTCCCGCCACCAGCTCGACCCCGGCGCGGAAGCTCTCGTTCGCGCTTCGGTTCGCGATCTGGATGGAGAGGAAAACCGCGACGCCGAGCGCGATGCTCAGCACATTGAGGAGCAGCAGCACCGGGTGGCGGACAATCGCGCGCAAGCCCTGGCGGAAAAAAAGCAGGGGGAACCGCCGCGTGATCACGGCGCGGGACTACGACGGCCTCGCCGAGGCCTTTTGCAACAGGCGCTGGAGGCGCTCGATCGCCGCTTCGTCCTGGATCTTCGAGTCCATGCGATCGGTCACGTAGAAGGTATCCATCGCCACATCCATCTCGGTGGTGATGCGCGAGTTCTGGATCGAGATGCCCGCATTGCCCAGGGCCCGGAGCAGGCTGTAGAGCAGGCCCAGACGGTCCGGAGTCTGGATCTCCAGGATCGTGTATAGCGGGTGCGCGTTGTTGTCGACGACGGTGCGCGAGGGTAGCTCGGCATCCTGCGAGAGCCGGTAGGAGCGCAGGCGGCTTGGCTCGGCGATGAGCGGCGTGAAGTCGAATTCCTCGACCCGCAGAGATTCGTTGAGCCGGGTCTCGATGCGTTGCTGGTCGCGCGCGCTGGTCACCGGCTTGAGTTGCGAGTCGCACACGCGGAAAATATCGAGCGCCAGGCTGTCGCCGCGCGTGAAGATATCGGCGCTGAGGATGTTGACGTTGGCCGAGAGGAAGGCCCCGGCGATGCGCTCGAGGAAGCGTTCACGGTCCCACCCGCAGACCCAGACTTCGGAATGTCCCATTTCCGGCCGCTCGATCCACGCAAAGACCGGCGCCAGCTCGAAGCTCGACTCCTTGCGTCGTTCGAAGAAGGCGCGGAAGAGCTGGAGATGTCCGACGATGCGCTCGGCGTCGTAGGCGTGGAAATAGCGCTCCGGCATGAAGGCGAAGTGGGCCTCGATTTCCTCGGTGAAATCCTTGGGCAGCAGCTCGCGCACCGTATCCTGCAGCGAGTCGCGATCCTTGCGCCGCTCCTCGATCCAGCGTGGGCCGGCCTCGAGGTATTCCGCCGTTTTCCGGTACAGGCTCCAGACGAGGGATTCCTTCCAGTCGGACCAGTTCTGGTCGCTGGTCCCCATGCCGTCGGCCAGCGTGAGCAGCATCAGGGCATCGAGATTCGGCCGGCTCTTTACGATCGCGGCGAATTCCGCCGTCGTCGCCGGATCGTCCAGATTGCGCGTCTGCGCGGTATGCGACATCGCGTAGTGCGCGTCCACCAGGAGGACGAGCATGCGGCGCCGCTCGGGCGAGAGCTGGATGCGGCGCGCCACCCGGTGCGCCATCAGGGCGCTCTCTTCCTCGTGATGGCGGGAGTTCGCCGCCTTGCCGACATCGTGCAGCAGGACGGCGAGATAAAGAATGGCCGGGTCTTCCAGCTTCTGAAACAGCGCGCGGTAGCCGGCGAATCGGGCCTCTTCGGCGAAGAGGATCGCGTCGAGTTTCTCGATGCAAACCAGGGTGTGCTCGTCGGTCGTGTACCGGTGGAAAAACTCATGCTGCACGAGGCAGGTCAGAGCGCCGAACTCCGGGAGATAGCGGCCCAGCACTCCGAGGTCGTGCATCGTGCGGAGGATCCGTCCGACCTCGCCCTTGTGAGAGAGGATATCGAGGAAGATCTCGCGGCTGACCCGGGCGTACTGGAAGACCCGGTCGATGAGCCGCGCGCGGCGTCGGATGAGATCGAGCAGCTCCGCGCTGAAGTCCAGCTTGCGGGCCTGGGCCTGCTGGAAAACCCGCAGGAGGCGGAACGGGTCTTCGTTGAAAACCTCGCGGGAGAGCGGGAAAATCTGGCCCTCCTTGGCGACGAAGCCGTCGAACTTGATCGACTTCATCTTGCCGCCGATGAGCGCGAGCAGCCCTTTTTTCGGTGCCGGCGCCGATGGCACCCCGAGTCGGCTCAAGGCGGCTCCCGTGATCTGCGAGAGCTGCCGCGTATGGCTGTAGTAGTCCCGCATGAACGCCTCGCAGCGCCGCAGGATGTGCTTTTGCGGGTAGTGGAAGGCCGTGGCCACCCGGCCCTGGAGCTGGAGCGTCAGGCCATCCAGCGCGCGCCCGTTGATGTAGTGCATCTCCGTGCGCACCCGCAGCAGGAAGTCGTAGGCCTTCTCGAGGGCGCGCCGCTCCGAGTTCCGCAGATATTTTCTTTCGACCAGCTTTGCCGTCGTGCCGAGATGCTGGGAGACATTGGCGATCCAGAGCAGGCTCTGGTAGTCGCGCAGGCCGCCGATTCCGTTTTTCACGTTCGGCTCCTGCATGGAGACCGTGCCGCCGAATTTCTGGTGGCTCTCGGCCTGGCTGTGGACGCGCCAGTCGATGTAGGCCGCCTCGCGGCCCGTGATGCAGTCGCGCACGAACCGCTCCTTGAAGTCGTTGAAGAGTTCTCGATCCCCGAGCAGGAATCGGCACTCGAGCATCGACGTCTTCGTGATCATGTCTTCGTTCGCCGCCTTCACGGCCTGCGGGATCGACCGCGTCGAGTGCCCGACCTTGAAGCCGAGATCCCACAGCCCGGTCAGCGTCAGGCGGATGATGTCCTCCAACTGTGCGTTCGGCTTGCCCCGGTCGATGATGAACATGATGTCCACGTCGCTGAAGGGATTCATCTCGCGCCGGCCGTAGCCGCCGAAGGCCGCGACGACGACGCGGCCCACGCCCGTCTTCCCGGTCACGCTCGCGGAGACGCTCTCGAAGAGCTCCCGGAAAACGATGTCGATGAGATCCGCCCGCTGCCGCGCGATTTCACGTCCCCCGCCGCCCGCGTTGTGCCACAGGCGGAGTCGGTGCTCCTCCAGCTTCAGGAAGCGCTTGAAGATCGGCAGCCAGTCCTCGCCGCGTTTGCGCGTGCGTTCGGACAGCTTGCGGGCGGCCTCGGCCAGCACGCGTTCCTTGTAGGGCGGGACCACCGATGCGCCCGGCTGATAGACCCTCATTGAGACGGTGACGGGCTGCGGTCGTGGAGGACGATCTCCACGCGACGGTTCGGGGCTTCCTTCACTTGATCGAACGGTTCCGTCGCCGGGACGATCGGCTTTGTGCTGCCAAAGCCAAAGGTCACGATGCGGGTCGGATCGATGTTCATGTTTTGCACGAGCCAGGTCTTCACCGCTTCGGCGCGCTGCTGGCTGAGCTGGAGATTGTACTGCTGCGAGCCGGACGAGTCACTGTGGCCCTCGATCGAGAAGATAAGTTGCGGATTGCGCTGAATGATGACCCCGAGTTTTTGCAGGCTGTCGATTGCCGACGCCTGGAGGTCATAGCGGTCGTATTCATAGAGCACGTCGGAATCCATGCGGATCGGCGCCGTCTCCTTCGTCAGTGGGCCCGTCTGCGCGAGCAGATCGTCGAGATTGCTGAAGCCCGGCGTATCCGCGCCGGCGAGGGCGCCTTTCGTTCCAGGCGATCCGCCCGATTCGGTATCCGGCTTGGCGATATCGAGGAGAGGCTTGCCGGAGACTCCCGGCTTCTCGGTCAGCATGTCCTGGCGGACCTGGTCGAGATCCTTCGCCACGGATTTCACCCCGCCATCCTCGGCGTTCTGCACCGTTTGCGCATAGCTCGTGGCGTCGATCTTCGGCTTCTCCGCGAGCATCGGGTTGTCGATCTTTGGCGCCGCGGGAGTACCCTTGTTCTCGGACATCATGGCCGAGAGGGATGGCTTGTCCTGCGGCAGCTTCACCGCCTGCGGGGCGGCGGCCGCCTGTTTTTTCTCGGCCTTTTGGGGCTGGAAAACCTTCGGGTCGATCGTCACCGCTTTGAGCGTGAAGGGTTTTGGCAGCGGTTTCTCCTGTGAGACCGGCGCGAAGAGCTGGAAATGCTGGCTGGACAGCCAGATGAACAGGAGGATGTGCAGCAGCACCGAGATGATCAACGCCGGGACGACCCAGCGCGCGAAGGCCGTCGGCTGGTCATCGAGGAGATCGTATTCCAGTCCGTAGTCCATCGCTGAAGCCTCACACGCTACTGTTGCACCGGCGAAATTCAATGCTGGAAAACGGCGGCTTTCGCTGTTTGGTTTCCACTCCCGTGAAAAAGCTTTTGGATTATTTCGCCTCGCTCTGGAGGCGACTCCTCGAATTGCGCGACACGCCCCATGCGATCGCGGGCGGCGTGGCGATCGGCGTATTTTTTGGCTTCATGCCGCTCCTCGGCGTGAAGACGCTCCTCTCTCTAGGAGTCGCATGGCTCACGCGTTGCAGCAAGATCGCTGCGGTCATAGCCGTGAGCCTGCACGACGTATTGTGGCCCGCGCTCCCCATCCTGCTGCGCGCTCAGTACGACATCGGTTACTGGATTCTCAGTAACCCACATCAGCTCCCTCCGAAGATCGTCATGCACGAGGTCAAGTTGCACACGCTTTTTCACGTGGAGACGATCGTCAAGACGGTCAAATGGCTCTTCTCCTACCACGGGGGATTTCCCTTGCTTCTCGGCGCGTTTGTCATGGCCATTCCGGCCGCATTGATTGCCTATGTGATCACCTATGGGATCATGCGGAAGCGGCATCTGCCTCCGCTTCGCCCCTCGTCCTGATCGATTTTTGGACCTTGCCGAAAGATTGCGTTTGACGGCGCGAAGGTACGTATCGATACAGCAGCGGGTAATGGGTACTGGAAACTGGGGACGGATCGCGTTCTTCGTATGTCTCGGCGTGGCGTGGAGTAATCTCGCACTCGCTCAGGACATTCTCTTCAAGAATGGGCAGCACCTTCATGGCGCCCGTATCGTCTCACGGACTTCGGATTCCATCTCCATTCAGGTTGCTAATGGGGTAATCCGCTACCCCCTCAGTGCGCTCCAGAGCATCGATGGTCAACCGGTCGATATGCCGCTGGCCTCCGTCTCTGTCCAGCAGCCGGCCCCGCCTCCACCGGCGCCGAGTCAGGCCCCGGTCGTCCAGAAGCCCGCTGTCGCCTCCCATCCCGCGAGCACCTCCAGTGTGGCGGCTGCCCCTGCGGCGGTGAAGGTTCCGGCTGCGTCCGTTCCTCGGGTTTCTCAGGATCCCTCCACCGCTCACGACCGTTGGAATTTCGACCTCTTTCTGCTCGGTTTTCTCGTGATCGGCGGCTTCTGGATGCGCGGCTTGCATGACATGCAGACGGATCTCTACGAGCGCCGTGTCGAGCCCCGGTACTGGGTGACCGCGGGTGTCCTCCTGCCCGTCGTGGGAGCCGGTGCATATTTTCTGACCCTTTACGTCCAGAGAAAATCTGGTGAGGCCAGGATCGCGAAGGCCCTGAAAGCCCGCGCCCGGGAAGGTGCGGCCGCCGCCGGTACGGCGAGCGGCACCGGCGCGCCCTTTCCCTTCGCCGTCCCGCAGAAGTTCGACCCCGCCCAGCACATGGCGAAGAAGGGGCATGCCCGCAAGGGCCTTACCTTCCTCGACAACGAGCGGCGCTCCATCGCGATCAAAGGCGACGGAGAGGTGGCCTCGGGTCTCGACAATGCGAGCGAGCTGCTCGAGGAGGCGCTTTTGGAGGAGGCGAGCGACATTCACATCGAGCCCGCGAGCGATGTCTACCGGGTGCGCTTTCGTCTCGACGGCATCATGCACGAGCGCATGAGTTTTTCCCCGAGCGACGGCTTGCGCGTAGTCACCGCGATCAAGTCCCTGGCCGAGATCGATATCGCCGAGAAGCGGAAGGCGCAGGACGGAAAGTTTCGCGTCAAATCCGATGGCCGCGAGGTGGACTTCCGCGTGGCTACCGCGAGCTCCATCTATGGCGAGAAGGTGGTCATCCGCGTGCTGGATGCCCACAGCGGCGTCTACGATCTCAACGCCCTTGGCATGAGCGCGGAGATGATCGCGCAGTTCCAGCGCGTCATCAATTCCCGCAGCGGCATGATCCTCGCGACCGGCCCCACCGGCTCGGGCAAGACCTCCACGCTCTACGCCGCGCTCCGCCAGCTCGATGGTGCGAGCCTGAATATCATGACCATCGAGGATCCGGTGGAGTACGAGCTCGCCGGCGCGACCCAGATCGCCGTGAACGCCCGGGCGAATATCACCTACGAGGCCGGCCTGCGCTCGATCCTGCGTCAGGACCCGGATGTCATCCTCGTGGGCGAGATGCGCGATGCCGAGGCCACCGGCGTGGCTCTGCGCGCCGCGCTCACCGGCCACCTGGTTTTCAGCTCCCTGCATACGAAGGATGCCATCGGCACCATTTCCCGTCTTCAGGACATGGGCATGGAGCGATATCAGGTCGCGTCCGCTCTCCTCATGGTCCTCGCGCAGCGATTGGTGCGGGTGCTCTGTCCCGACTGCCGCCGGAAGTATCCGGCGGTCGGCAACGAATTCGAGAGCCTCGGGCTTGCCATCGACCCCGGCGCGTCTCTCTACGCCTCCCAGGGTTGCGACTCCTGCCACGGCACCGGCTTCAAGGGGCGTACCGGCATCTTCGAGCTGCTCGTTCTCGACGAGGATTTCCGCCGCGTTTTCAGCGAAGGCGCCGACGAGGACACGATGGGCCAGCTGGCCATCGAAAAGGGCTTCCGGAGCTACCGCTTCGACGGCGCCGAGAAGGCGCTCAACGGCGTGACCACCGTCGAGGAAGTGCTGCGGGCTTCATAATTTTCGGACGCCATTTTCCATGAACATCTCTGATATTTCTCTGCTCGTGGTTGCGGCCATCCCGATCCTGTATCGCGGCTGGAATGGATTTCGCTACGGCCTGTCCGCCGAGATCAGGCATCTGCTCACGATTTTCTTCGCCATGCTGGTGGCGATCCGCCTGTGGCAGCCGTGTGCCGGGAAGCTGGTCGACGCCCTGAACTTCGACCAGCGCTGGGTGACGATCGGGGCCTTCGTCGTCCTCTTCACGATCGCCGCCGTCGTCGCGGGCGTCATCTTCAAGGTCAACGCCCGGATCTTCCAGAGCGTGCAGATGAACTACCCGGATAAAGTGCTCGGCCTCGCCGGAGGCCTGTTCTCCGGGGCCTTGCTCGGAGCCTGCATCCTCTGGCTCTCCACGATCGCCATGCCGGGCAAGTACGACTCGGTCGATTTTGCGAAGTCGTTGATCGATTTTCCACGGGACGTTTTCCAGTCCATCGAGACGGTCGTGGGCGTGGCCCCGGATAGTGCCGCCCGCATCCAGTTCCCCGTCGCGTCCATGATCGAGGTTCCGGTGACGGGAAATCCCGCCGATGTCCCGCCTGGCACCATGCTGATGACCCAGCAAGGCCAGATCGCCTGGAAGTAGCGCCCTCCCGCGAGGGTCGCTCGCCGCTTGCAGTCGCCCGCCCGCCTGCTTAAGCTCCACGCCCCTTGCCATGAGTAAAGTCCTCACCATCGGCCTGCCATCGGGCAGTTTGTTCGACGCGACGATCGATTTGTTCGCGAAGGCCGGCTATCCCATTTCCGGTTCGAAACGTTCCTACCGTCCCACCTCGGACGATCCCGAGCTCAAGCTGCGCCTCCTGCGCGCCCAGGAGATCAGCCGCTACGTCGAGCAGGGCTTCATCGACTGCGGCATCACCGGCACGGATTGGGTCGCGGAGAACAACTCCCAGGTCGAGCAGCTCGCCAGGCTGGCCTACAGCAAGGTCAGCTCGAATCCCACCCGCTGGGTGCTCGTCGTACCCGAGGATTCTCCCTTCCGCACCGTCGAGGATCTCGCCGGTAAACGCGTGGCCACCGAGGCCGTGGGGCTTACGAAGCGCTTTTTCGAGGCGCGTGGCGTGCCGATCGAGGTGGAATTTTCCTGGGGTGCGACCGAGGTCAAAGTGCCCGATCTCGTCGATGCCATCGTGGACATCACGGAGACCGGTTCCTCGCTCCGCGCGAACAAGCTCCGCATCATCGAAACCCTGCTGGAGTCTTTCCCCGCCTTCATCGCGAACCCGGCCGCCGCTGCCGATCCGTGGAAGCGCAGCAAGATGGATACGCTCGTTTTATTGCTCAAGGGAGCGCTCGCCGCACGCGATCTCGTGGGACTCAAGATGAATCTCCCCGCAGCAAATCTGAAGAATTTGCTTGAGACCCTGCCCGCGCTGCGAAATCCTACAGTTTCGCCTCTGGCTCAGGAGACCTGGGTTGCAGTGGAAACCGTAATTGATGAAAAGACCGTCAGGGAAATCATTCCTAAGCTGAAGCTGCTCGGTGCAGAAGGCATTATCGAATACCCCCTGAACAAGGTCGTCTACTAGAAGTATTGCATGGGTTCGCTCAAGAAGAAGAGAAAGGCTAAAATCGCCAAACATAAGCGCCGCAAGCGCATGAAACTCAACCGCCACAAGAAGCGGTTGCGCTACAAGTCGTAGCGGCTATCGTGACCGCATGAAAACCGCGGTCCGGCTCGGCGCACGGCCATCTTTCCGATGGCTGCTCGCGTTGATTTTGCCGACGGCCGCGGGTTTGCATTTTCTCGCCGCAAGCGAGAGCGACTATCTGCCCGATGATGGCGAGCGCACCATCGTGCCTTTCCATCTCGATCCGAAGGGAGAGAGCCAGGCCGATGCGATGGCGCATTTCGTCACCGGCGTTCTCCAGGAGGAGAGCGACGGCCCCGAGAAGGCCATCAACAGTTATCGCAAGGTCCTCGAGCTCGATCCCGGCTACACCAAGCTGGGCATCGAGGTCGCCTACGACTATGTCCGCCGCGGTGAGACCACCGAGGCCATCGGAATCCTCAAGGACGCCATCAAGGCGAAACCCGAGGCTCCCGAGCCTGCCCTCGCGCTGTCATCCATCTACCTGCGGCATCTCAACAAGCCCGATCTCGCGTCCCGGTACGCCGAGGCCGCGCTGAAGGCCGATCCCGGCAGCTTCGCAGCCTACGAGTCTCTTTGGGAGATTGCCCAGTATCAGGGCGACGCCGCCGGCTGCGCCAAGGTTCTCGACCGCGCCCTCCGCGCAAAGACCGACCACGCCGCTTTCTGGCTGCAACTTGCGGAGTTCCTGGCGAACTCCAACGAGGGAGACCCCTTTTCGAATCCGAAAATCGCCTCCAAGCTGACCGACTGCCTGGAGAAAGCGGCGAAGGGATCGGACCAGGATGGCGAATCGCTCGCCAAGATCGCCGACTTTTATCTCCTGAACCGGAAGTACGATAAGGCGGCCACCTACTACCAGAAGGCCGCCGAGCTCAAGCCGAACCTGCCGAATCTCAACGAGAAGCTCGCGGGCGCGCTCGTCGAGCTTGGCCGCAAGGACGACGCCATTCCCGTTCTCGAGCGGGTCGTCGCTGGCAATCCGCTCGCCCTCCAGGCCTACGACCAGCTCTACCGGCTCTACGAGGAGCGCGGCGATCACGAGAAGGCGCTCACTCGGGTCGAGCAGGCCCTGATCATCGACAAGACGAATGTCCTGCGGCATCGCGACCTGCTCCTGCTTCTCCTTCGGACCGGCCGTATCGACGCGGCGATCACCCGCTCTCAGGAGGCCCGCAAGCTCTTTCCACAGGTGCCGTTCTTCACCTACGTCGAGGCGAGGGCTTTGACCGCGGCGAAACGCAACGACGAGGCGTTGCGCACCTTCGAGCAGGTTCTCGTCGAGTCCTCCTCCTCGGACTCCACCATGCTCAATGGCCTGTTTTATTTCGACTACGCCTGTGCGGCCCAGCAGGCGGGACGTTCCGTGAAGGCCGCGGAGCTGTTCCAGAAATCGATCGAGCTCGATCCCAGGAATCCCGAGGCCTACAACGCGCTCGGCTACATGTGGATCGAGCAGAAGCAGAACCTGCCCGAGAGCGAACGCCTGATCCGGAAGGCGCTGACCTTCGATCCAGAGAACGGCGCCTACCTCGACAGCCTCGGCTGGTGCTTCTACCAGAGCGGCAAATACGAGGAGGCCCTGGCGGAATTGCTCCGCGCCGCAAAGGCGATGCCGGAGTCCGATTCAGTCGTCTTCGAGCACATTGGCGATACCTACCGCGCCCTCAACCGCACCGCCGAGGCCGTGCTGTATTGGCAGAAAGCGATCCAGCTCGATCCGGGCAACAAAACGCTCCTGGGGAAAATCGATGGCGCCACCGACAAGGTCGCGCAAAAGCCCGATCAGGTGACGCAGAAGCCGCAGTAGCGGCCCGGCCCCGAAGCCCGTCTGAAAAATCGACAGAAGGGCAACGACCCCTGGCAAAAATGGGCCCGCTGCTGCGGGCCCATCGTTTTAGATGGTAGGGATGGCGCTCCGCGCCGTCCGACTTGTCATAATCGAAAGCACCAGCCTACCAGAGCTGGGCTTTCGCTCCTTTCCAGACCGGATCCAAGTCGCCGGCCCGTCGGCGCTACTCGACGAACTCCAATTCCACGGGATGCGGAATCAATCCCGCCTCGTGCGCTTCCGCGAGGAATCGGCGGATCGCCTCCCGCCCCCGCTCGCCGTAGTCGAGCGTGAGGTCGTTCACGTACATGCCGATGAACTCGTCCGCGAGCGCGGTGTCGAGGCCGCGCGCATGCTGCATGCTGTGCGTGATCGCCGGGGACCGATGCTTCAGTCCATAGGCGATGCTTTCGTGGAGAATGTCCGAGAGCTCCTTGCGCACTGGCGGCGGGATGTCCTTTCGGACCACGTTGCCTCCCAGCGGCAGGGGCAGGCCGCCCGTGCGGGCCTTCCACCACACGCCGAGGTCGAGGATCAGCTCGAAGCCATCCCGAGCGTAGGTGAGCTGGCCTTCGTGGATGATGAGGCCCGCGTCGACCTTGCCGCCGCGGACCGCGTCGAAGATCTCGTCGAAAGGCACGACGACGTATTCGAAATCCTTGCCCAGGAAAATCTGTGCCGCGAGGAAGGCGCTCGTCATCTTCCCCGGGATGGCGATCTTCTTCCCGAGCAGCCATTGCTTGCGGTCCTCGTCGGTCGCTTCCGCGGGCAGTCCCTTGCCGGCGTCGACGATGAACATCGGCCCGTACCCGTCGCCCATGCTCGCTCCGCTCGGCAGCAGCGCATATTTGTCGAGCACGTAGGCCAGCGCGTGGATCGACACTGCCGTGATGTGCAGCTCGCCGCGCGTGGCCCGCTCGTTGAGCGTCTGGATGTCCTGCAGGATGTGCTCGAACTTGTAGCCGCGCAGATCGATCTGCTCCTCGGCCATCGCGTAAAACATGAAGGCGTCGTCCGGGTCGGGCGAGTGGCCGAGAGTGAGGGTGGTGGATTTCCAGTCGGTCATGGTGCGAGCTGAACAGGATTTACAAGATTCGCGCGATTGACAGGCTTTTTAGCGGAAAAACTCAGCCTTGGACGATTTCCCGGATGAGCTGCGGTCCCCGATAGACGAATCCCGTGTAGATTTGCGTCAGCGCCGCCCCCATCGCCAGGCGCGTGCGCGCGTCGTCTCCGGACATGATGCCGCCCGAGGCGATGATCGGCCGTTTCGTCCCCGCGCAGAGCACGCGCAGGACGTCTCCGGCCCGGCATCGGAGCGGCGCCCCGCTCAGGCCGCCGGTTTCGTCGCGGCCCGCCGGGATCTCCGAGTGATCGAGGGTCGTGTTGGTGGCGATCAGGCCGGAAAGATTCTCCGAGTCCGCCAGCTCGAGGATCGCGTCGAGCTGCGGCGCATTGAGGTCGGGTGCGATCTTGACCAGCAGCGGCTTGGCGCTGTCGTGATCCCGCAGCGTGCGGATGATGCCGCTGAGCGCATCCTTGTCCTGCAGCTCGCGCAGGCCGGGCGTATTCGGGGAGCTGACGTTCACCACGAAGTAGTCACCGTAGGGCAGCAGGGCCCGGTAGCTGTGGAGGTAATCCCCCGGCGCGTCGGCCAGCTCGGTGACCTTCGATTTGCCGAGGTTGATGCCCACGGGGATGCCGGGCCACCGTCCGGAGGACTTCAGCCGGTCGAGCCGCTCGGCGACGGCATCCGCGCCATCGTTGTTGAATCCCATGCGGTTGATCAGCGCCTCGATCTCGGGATAGCGGAACAGCCTTGGCTGCGGATTGCCCGGCTGCGCCTTGGCGGTGATCGTGCCGACCTCGGCGAAGCCGAATCCCAGCGCCTCCCAGGCTGGCAGCGCGACCGCATTCTTGTCCATTCCGGCAGCGAGGCCGACCGGGTTTCGGAATTTGAGCCCGAAGACGGTCCGCTCCTCGATCGGAGCGGCCCCGAACAGGGTTTTCAGAAGGAAGGCAGGCGCTGTTTCCAGTCCGTCGATCGCAAAGTGATGTGCCGTCTCGGCATCGAGCCGGAAGAGCAGGGGCTTGAGGAGTTCGTAGAGATTCATTTTCCGATGCAAAACGAGCCGAAGATCCGGCCGAGGATATCATCCGCGTCCACGACGCCGACGACTTCACCCACGGCGTCGAGCGCCGCCCGCAGGTCCACGGACACGAATTCCGGTGCCGTGCCGGCGTCGAATCTCTCGATCGCTGCGTCGAGAGCCTCCGCCGCCCGGGCGAGGCAGGCTTGGTGCCGGGCATTGATTGCCGCGAGAGAGTCGCCGATTGGCTGGCCGTGGCGCACCCGATCGGCGATCAGTTCCACCAGCGCCTCGATCCCTTCTCCCGTTGCGCAGGAGATCCGCGCGTCCCCGGTCGGGGGAGCGCCGTTCGTCGACAGGTCGCATTTGTTGAAGACGAGGATCTCCCCGGTGACGACCGGTGGATCTTTCAGCGCCTCGGCATCCGTGGCATCCACCACGCGCAGCACGATGTCCGCGGAGTCCACGACTTCGCGGGCGCGGCGGACCCCCTCGCGCTCGATGGCGTCCGGTGTCTCGCGAAGGCCCGCGGTGTCGACCACGCGGAAGGGAATGCCTCGCAGGTTCAGCACCTCCTCGATCGTGTCGCGCGTCGTGCCCGGGGTCGGGCTGACGATCGCGCGATCGTACCCGAGCAGACGGTTGAGCAGGCTGGATTTGCCCGCGTTTGGCCGGCCGCAGATCGCAAGTCGTACCCCCTCGCGCAGGATTCGCCCTTCGTTCGCCGTTGCCAGGAGCTTCGCGATGCGTTCCCGGGCCGCGGTCATCCGGCCGCGCATGGCCGCACCGGTGTCGGGATCGATGTCTTCGTCGGGGAAGTCGATGTAGGCTTCGACATGGGCGACGATGTCGATCAGCCCCTCGCGGATGGCCATGATCTCCGTGCCGATCCGGCCGCGTAGCTGCTCGGCGGCCGCCCGGGCGGCGAGCGGAGTTTGCGCGCGGATGAGGTCCATCACCGCCTCGGCCTGCGTGAGATCCATTTTTCCGTTCAGAAAGGCACGCTGGGTGAACTCTCCCGGTCCGGCGGCGCGCGCTCCGCGTTTGAGCGCGGTTTCCAGGACTTGGGCGGAAATCAGCACCCCGCCATGGCAGCTCAGCTCCAGAACGTCCTCGCCCGTATAGCTGGCCGGTCCCGGGAAGCTCGTGGCCACCACCTCGTCCACGATCGATTCTCCATCCATCACCCGGCCAAAGACCGCGGTGCGTGGCCGCAGCGCCGGGCCTTTGAAGATTTTTGCGGCGATTTCCAGGGCCTTCGGCCCCGAGAGCCGGACGACGGCGATCGCGCCCTCGCCGGGTGGCGTGGAGAGTGCGGCAATGGTGTCGTCGGTCAGCATTCCACAGCCTCTCCCGGAAGCGGACCGGCACTCAAGCCCGCAACACATCTTATGCCACGGTCATCTGCGATCTAGAGGTGCCATGGATCTCGTCTCACCCCGCCCCTTCTGGCCCCTCAAAGACGGGATTCCGTCCAACTACCCTCCGCTTCGGGAGGATATCCACTGCGATGTCGTCGTCCTGGGGGCCGGGATCAGTGGCGCTCTGGTCGCCCGTTCGTTGACCAGGGCCGGCCTGAATGTCGTCGTCATCGACCGCCGGGACGCGGCGCACGGCAGCACCAGTGCCAGCACCGCCCTCCTGCAATACGAGATCGATTTGCCGCTCACGGAGCTCACCGCTCGAATGGGCCGGCAGGATGCCGAACGAGCGTATCGCCTCTGCCACGGTAGTATCGATACGATCGAGCGGCTGATCCATGAACTCGGCGTCGACTGTGTCTTCCAGCGCAAGAAGAGCGCCTATTTCGCCTCCGGGAACTCGGAAGTGAAGGCCCTTCAGGAAGAATGCGCCGCCCGTCAGGCGGCGGGCATCGCGGTCGAGTACTGGGACGAGGCCGCGATCGCATCCCGGTTTTCGTTCTCCCGCCCCGGCGCACTGATTTCCGAACAGGGCGCCGAGCTCGACTGCTACCGGCTGACCTTTGGCTTGCTCGACGATGCGCAGGCCCTTGGCGCGAGAATTTTCGACCGCACACGGATGGATGCGATTGATTGCGAATCCGCCGGGGTGCGCTTGAAGACGGATCGCGGAAATACCATTCATGCGCGCCACGCCGTGTTCGCCTGCGGATACGAGTCCCAGGCGTATTTGCCGAAGCGCGTTGTGAAGCTGAAAAGCACCTATGCGCTCGCCAGCGACCCGATCGAGCAGTTTTCCGGCTGGTGGGAGAAGTGCCTGATCTGGGAAACCGCGCGCCCGTACGTTTACCTCCGCACCACGACCGACGGCCGCGCTATCATCGGCGGCGAGGACGATCCGTTTCGGAATCCCGCGCGCCGGGACCGGTTGGTCGACAAAAAGACCGATCGCCTCGCCGAAAAGTTCCGCGCCCTGTTCCCCGATATCGAGCTCGATGTCGCCTTCCGCTGGGCGGGGACGTTCGGCGAGACCAGGGATGGCCTCGCCTACATTGGAGGCGTGCGGCAGATGCCGCACTGCTATTTCGCCCTCGGCTTCGGCGGGAACGGCATCACCTACAGCGTGATCGCCGCCGATATCCTCCGAGACCTTCTCCTCGGCCGAGCCAACGACGACGCGAGGATCTTCCGCTTCGACCGCTAGCGGGCTGGAAACTCCATAGGCCCTATAAGCCCTATCTTCTTCAGGCCGTCACCGCGAGAGGCAGCTTGCGCAAGGCCTCCACGAAACGCCGGTTTTGCTCCATCGTGCCCACGGACACGCGGATCCACTCCGGCAGTTTGTAGCTGCGCATCGCGCGCACGATGATTCCCTGCTTGAGCAGGGTCTGGAAAACGTTGTCGCCGTCGCCCACGCGGACGAGCACGAAGTTCGCATGGCTCGGGATGTACTCCAGCCCCATGGCCGCGAATTCCCGCTGCAAATAGTCGCGTCCTTCGTTGGTCAGCTCGCGCGTCTTGCGCATGTGATCGTCATCCGCGATGCCTGCCGTCGCGCCGGCCTGCGCGATGGAGTTCGCGTTGAACGGCTGTCGGGTCTTCTGCAGCACCTCGGCCAGCTTCGCCGGGGCGAGGCCGTAGCCGATGCGCAGCGCGGCAAGACCCTGGATCTTCGAGAACGTACGCATCACCACGACATTTCGTCCCTCGCGCACGTATTTGATCACGTCCGGCGCTTCGTCGAGGAACTCGAAGTAGGCCTCGTCGAACACGACCACCACATGCTCCGGCACCCGGGCCATGAAGGCGTCGATTTCTTCCTGGCCGACCAGCGTTCCGGTCGGGTTGTTCGGGTTCGCGATGAAGACCTGGCGGGTGCGTGGCGTGATTGCCGCGAGCATGGCCTCGAGGTCGTGCTTGTAGCCGGGGTCCGGTACCTCGACCGTCTTGGCGCCGAAGAGCTGGGCCATCAGGCTGTAAACGGCAAAGGCGTGCTTCGCCGTGACGACCTCGTCGCCGGGCTTCAGGAAGGCATGCCCGAGGAACTCGATGATCTCGTTCGAGCCGTTCCCCAGGATGACGTTGGAGCGTTCGAGACCGAGCTTCTCCGCGATCGCGCCGCGCAGTGCCCAGCCCCCGCCATCGGGGTAGAAGTGGGCGCGCTCGAGGGCGTCGCGCATGGCGTCGAGCGCCTTGGGCGAGGGGCCGAGCGGGTTTTCGTTCGAGGCGAGCTTGATGATATCCGACGGCTCGAGCCCCATCTCGCGGGCGAGCTCTTCGACCGGTTTCCCGGGTTCATAGGCGATCAGATCAAGGACGTGTTGATGTGCGGACTGCCACATAGGAGTTGTTTAGTCTTAGGTCGTAACTTGGTAAGTTCAAGGAAAGCCACGCTCCATGCGCATCGCCGTCATTTCGGACACCCACGGAAAATTGCCGCTTTCCGTCATCGAGGACATCCGTTCGGCGGATGAAATCTGGCACTTGGGCGACTTCACCGATCCCCTCCTGCTCCATGCCGTGCGTGGGATCGGGCCACCGTTTCAAGGGGTGATCGGGAACTGCGACTGCGACATCGATTTGCCGGAAACCCTGCTCCTTGAGCGTGAGGGGCGTTCGTTCTTGTTGATCCACATCCCGCCGAAGCATCCGGCCGGTGCGGATTTTCTCCTTCACGGCCACACCCATGTTCCCCGCGATGAAAAGATCGGGTCGACCCGGGTGCTGAATCCCGGCCCGATCGGTCGGCCGAATCGCGGCGCGCCCAGCAGCTACGCCTGGCTGGAGATCGGCCCTCGCGGCGCGGTGAAGTGGCGCATCGTTCCCGTGGTCGCGGGCTGATTTCCTCTTGAGCCTGAGGCGGAACAAGGTGGCGAACACTTAAAACCCTGGCGGCGGCGCAAAGGCGCGAAGCGCCAATCCCCTCGAAGGTAGGGACGACGCTCCGCGCCGTCCGACTTGTCATAACGAATAACACGAGCTCACCACATCCGGGCCGCAGCTCTTTTTGACGCGCGCTCTAGTTCGCCGGAGGCCCCGCCCAGCGCTCGATCTCCTGCTCCCAGCCAGGCTGGGTGACCTCCTCGATCAACGCGACATTGATCGCTTTGGCCTGCGCGGGATCGAAGCCGGGTCGCACCGCCAGTGCGTAGGTGACGTGCGTGTTCGGCAGTGGGGTGACGACGACGGCGCCGGGGTGATCCCGGTTCACCGCGTCACGGAGCGTGATCTCGCCATCCACAAGCGCGGTGATCTTGCCGGCGACAAGGGCGTCTACTCCGGCATCGAGCGTGGGATAAATGGTCATGGGGATGCCGATGCTGGCCAGTACGCCTTGAACCAAAGAGCCATCGAGCACCCCCACGCGATATTTCGAGAGATCGCGCGTCTGGGTGATGCGTGCATCCATGCGGGACGCGGTGATGCTCGAGGCGATGGCCCCGGTAAAGACGCTGATGATGATCACGCCGATGAACATCCAGAAGAAGACCACGATCCGGCCAAGGGGCGACACCGGCGTCTTGTCCCCGTAGCCGACGGTCGTGATCGTGACCGCCGAGAACCAGAGCGCCGACCCGAGGCCATGCCACGGCCGCCCGCCGAAATGCGAGCGATCCACGCGCCGCTCGACGATCCAGAGCATCATGCTGAAGATCAGGATCGACGCCACGAGGATGAGGAGCATGTAGCCGACCCCGTGGGAAAACACGTCGCGCAGGAAGCCGCCCCAATAGGAAACCTGGTTTTCCTTCAGTACCGCGACGGCCGCCGGCATCGCTAGAAATGGCTGGCTGAACTCGACCTGCCGCGCCCGGTCGGGCGAGACGCCGATTCCGCCGACGAGGATGTCCAGTTTGCCCTTCGCCGCGTCGGAGATCGCCTGGTCGAGGGGGACTTCTACGTATTCGTAGGGGATGTTCAGCTCGCTGCTCACGCTCTCCCAGATGTCCACGGCCAGTCCGGTCCATTTGCCGTCCGTGTCCTTCATCGTGAAGGGCGGCCGTTCCGAGATGCCCGCGCGCAGCTTCGTGGGCGATTGGGCGTGGGCCAGGGAGGAACACGCCACCAGGAGCGCGAGAACCGCGCGGAGAAAACGCATCATGAGCGCTAGGATTTGCACTTTTCCCGCGCCCTTGTCACTTCTCGGTGCGCAATCCGTGGAACTTACCGAAAAATTCCTCATTTCGATGGCTGGCTGGCCGGTCTTCAAGCAGGCCCAGGCCATCCATGCTGCCGGCCGGGTCGTCGAGGCGACCTATGAGCCCCCGCTGCTCAAGGGGCGGCTGAGCGAAGGGGGGAAGGAATTTCTCTGCGGTCTCAAGCTGATCAACCGGATCGACGTGGAGAATATCTGCCCGTGCCGGGATTCCCGCGTGCGCGGCATCATCTGCTCCCACTCCATCGCCGTCGGGCTGCAATTTCTCAAGCCCCACGCCGCACGCCGTGCCGCGGAGGAAAAGCCTGCCGCCGTACGGATCCCGGCTGGTGCCCCTACAGGCGGGAAGCCCCGCGTGACCATTTCGCTGGAGGGCTCGTTGCGCCACCTCGAGGCGGACATCAAATTTTCCTACGACACGCCGGGCGTGTCGAACCCGGCTGCGGAGGCGGCGGTCCTGACCGAGCTGGTAGAGGGTGGCTTTCGCGATTTCCGCGGCAAGGCGGCGCTCCAGGGGGAGGATGCGGTGGTGAAATTTTTCGCGGCCACGCTGCCGCAGTGGCGGGCGAAGTGGGAGGTGACCGAGGGGGAGCGCTTTCAGCACGTCACGCGCGACCTGGTGCGCATCGAGCCGCAGTTCGCCATCCGCGAGTCCAGCGACGGCTGGCTCGACGTGCGCATTCATCACGCCGCCGGGGCCGATGCCTTGCTCTCCCACGCCGACCTCGCCCGGTTGCTGCAAAGCGGCCAGCCCCATCTCAAGCTCAAGAGTGGGAAGATCGCGGTCGCCGATCCGGCCATGGCCGCCGATCTCGAAGAGGTCCTTCGCGACTGCAACCCGCGCCAGCAGGGCGGCGGCTACCGCATCGCGCCCGAGTTTCGCGGCTACGTGGAGGCCAGCATCGCCCAGTGGAAGGGGAAGTCCGTCGATGGTCCGGGCCGGGTCGGTCCGGCGAATCTCGGCTCGCTGCGCGCAAGACTCCGCCCCTATCAGGTCGAGGGTGCCGTCTGGCTGCTCGAGCGTGCCCACCGTGGCGGCTTGATGGCCGACGAGATGGGCCT
>Ga0310811_10000347_pt1 | contig 63306 bp, 60 predicted proteins | sample YCmetagenome_FD_207642 | JGI IMG/M metagenome (GOLD analysis project Ga0310811, IMG submission 207642) | Soil microbial communities from experimental microcosm in Duke University, North Carolina, United States - YC | ecosystem: Engineered > Artificial ecosystem > Soil microcosm > Unclassified ... | reverse complement strand
CCCTGCCCGGCCGCGGTGATGAAAGCGCGCTTGCCTGCCAGCCGTCCGCTCACGTCGCCCTCGCGATTGTCAGTGATTGTCTCTGGGAACGCTCGTCTGCGCGATGCGATGGTATTTCACCGCCGGCTTGAGCACCATGCCGTCGGCGAGCTGATCGACCATGGAGCGCTGGATCTCCTGCCAGGGCGTCTGGCTCTCGGGATAATGAAAGCCGCCGCGCGCTTCGAGCGCGGCGCGGCGCTTGGCCAGTTCTTCCTTGGACAGCAGGATATCCGCCTTGCCCTTGCCGAGATCGATTCGGATGCGGTCGCCGGTACGCAACAGCGCAAGCCCGCCCATGGCCGCAGCTTCCGGCGAAGCGTTCAGGATCGACGGCGAACCGGACGTGCCCGACTGGCGGCCATCGCCGATGCACGGCAACGACGTGAGACCCTTTTTGATCAAGGCCGCGGGCGGCTGCATGTTCACCACCTCGGCCGAGCCGGGATAGCCGATCGGTCCGACGCCGCGGATCACGAGGATGGAGTGCGCATCGATCTTCAACGACGGGTTCTCGATGCGGTGGTGATAGTCCTCCGGCCCTTCGAACACGACTGCGCGCCCCTCGAAGGCGTTCGGGTCTTTCGCATTGGACAAATAGCGCTGGCGGAACTCGTCGGAGATCACGCTGGTCTTCATGATCGCGGAATCGAACAGCGTGCCGGACAGCACCTTGAATCCCGCCTGCTTCAGCATCGGCCTGTCGTAAGGGCGGATGACATCGATGTTCTGCGACTTCGTCGCGCGGACGTTCTCGGCCATCGTCTTGCCGTTGACGGTCAGGACGTCGCCATGGATGCGCTCCGCGCGGAGCAGTTCGTGCATCACGGCGGGAAGTCCGCCGGCGCGATAATAGTCTTCGCCGAGATATTGTCCGGCCGGCTGCATGTCGACCAGGAGCGGCACGTCGTAGCCGAAGCGCTCCCAGTCCTGGATCGTCAGCCGCACGCCGACGTGACGCGCGATGGCATTGACGTGAATCGGCGCGTTGGTTGAGCCGCCGATCGCCGAGCACGCGACGATGGCGTTCTCGAAGGCTTGGCGTGTGAGAATATCGGTCGGCTTGAGGTCGTCATGCACGATCTCGACGGCGCGCCTGCCGGTCTCATAGGCGATCTGGCCGCGCTCGCGATAGGGCGCCGGGATCGCCGCGCATCCCGGCAGCGACATGCCGAGTGCCTCGGCGAGCGCGTTCATGGTCGAGGCCGTTCCCATCGTGTTGCAATGGCCGATCGAAGGCGCTGACGACGTTACGACATCGAGGAATTCCGCATAGCTGATCTTCCCCGCCGCGTGGTCGGCGCGCGCCTTCCACACCACTGTGCCGGAGCCGGCGCGTTCGCCTTTCCAGTAGCCGTTGAGCATCGGGCCGCCCGACAGGACAATGGCGGGAATGTTCACCGTCGCCGCCGCCATCAGGCACGCGGGCGTCGTCTTGTCGCAGCCCGTGGTGAGCACAACGCCGTCGAGCGGATAGCCGTAGAGGACTTCGACCAGGCTCAAGTAAGCGAGATTGCGGTCGAGCGCCGCGGTCGGCCGCTTGCCGGTCTCCTGGATCGGATGCACGGGAAACTCGATCGGAATGCCGCCTGCGTCGCGGATGCCGTCGCGCACGCGCTCGGCCAGGGCCAGATGATGCCGGTTGCAGGGCGACAGGTCGGACCCGGTCTGCGCGATGCCGATGATCGGCTTGCCCGAAGTCAGTTCCTCCTTCGTGAGCCCGAAATTGAGATAGCGCTCGAGATAAAGCGCCGTCATGCCCGGATTGTCGGGATTGTCGAACCACAGCCGCGAGCGCAGCCGCTGTGGGGACGCTTTTTCTTTGTTCGGCTCTGTCTTTGCCATGGGCGCGTGTCCTCGACCGTGAAACGACCGTAGCGCTTGCCGGCGTTGTCGGGTTCGGACCGTGAGGCCCCGGGTGGACGGCACCCGGTGTTCCGCCCGGCCTGACCAAAGAGCCGCGCGCTATCTTGTCAGCATTAAAGAGACTGGAGCGGGTGAAGGGAATCGAACCCTCGTCATCAGCTTGGAAGGCTGTTGCTCTACCATTGAGCTACACCCGCGAGACTCGGCCGGCATTTAGCAGAACCACCCCCGCCCCCGACAAGCCCGTTGTCTTGCAGGAGCCATGCGGCGACGCCGGCCAGGCCATGGCGCCTTCGGGCGCACGGCCTGTCGCGGATGTGATTGTCGAAGAATGCCGCCATGTCAACGGTCTGGAATGACGGCGCGCCGAAAAAGCCCCCGCCCTCCCAGTTACTTAAGCACTGTGATCCGGATCTTCTTCGAGACGATCATCGGCTTGAACGGCCGGTGCTCGGCGTCGCCGAGCACGAGTTGGAGCGTATGCGGTCCCGGCGGCAGTTCGAGCCGCGTCTCCGTCTGGCCGCCGCCGAAATGCAGATGGGTCTTGTCCGACGGGATCGGCTCGTTCGGGTCGATCGGCGTATTCACATCGATCAGCAGGTGATGGTGGCCGACATTGGCCGCCGTGTCGCCCGCCCGCGTGATGCCCATGTTGCGCAGCCCGAAGCGGACCCAGAACGGGCTTTTGACCCGTTCGCCGTCATTCGGCCAGATGATGTAGAGGTAGGCGTCCGATGGCGCCGCCGTCTGCGCCGCTGCGGCCACAGGCATCACCATCGCCGCCGACAGCAGCCACCGCCGCGTGATCACCATGTCAATTTGCTCCGTTGCGGACGACGCGGAAACCATTGGCAGGATAACGGACGTTCGGATCGTAGTAATTGCGGCTGGCGGAGCGAAGGTCGCCGGCATCGTTGAGCCATGAGCCGCCGCGCAAGACGCGCTCGCGGCAATTCGCGTGGTCCCAGGACGAGCCGTCTTTCGGCGCGCCCTGATAGTCCCGGTGCCAGCAGTCCGCCACCCACTGCGCAACGCCGCCGGCCATGTCATAAAGACCGAAGGCATTCGGCGCGAAGCTCGCGACTTTCATGGGCAGCCGCGCATTGGATTGATCGCCGCAATCCTTGCAGTTCGCCATGCCGCGCACGACCTGGTTGCCCCACCAGAACTTCGTGGCGGAGCCGCCGCGTGCCGCGTATTCCCATTCGGCCTCGGTGGGGAGCCGGTACTTCTTGTTGCTGAGCCCCGACAGCCACGTGACGAATTGCTGCGCATCGGCCCAGCTCACATTGTGCACAGGCAGTTCATCACTGCCGCTCGGATCGTAGGTGCAGGCTTTCGCTGCGACGCATTGCTTCCATTCGCCGATGGTCACGGGAAGCCGGCCGATCGCGAATGGCGCCACCGTGACTTGGTGCAGCGGCTTCTCCGTCGGATCGTCATTGCTGCCCATGGAGAAGGCGCCGCCGGGCAAGCTGACCAGTTGCGGACACTGCTCGCAGTCGCGCACGACCTCGTAGGGAACGCTCCCCTGTGGCGGCAGCGGCGGCGGCTTGACCATGGCGACATGCGGCGAGGCCTGCGGCGCCGTTGCCGCGGGCGCCGGCTCGCTCTGGGGTGGCGCTGGCGGCGGTGCCGTCACGACGGGCGCTGGCTGCGGCGGCGCCGGCTGCGGGGCCGGTGGCGTCGTCGCCGCTAACGGCACTGCCGGCTGCGGCACAGGGGCCGGTGGTGTCGGCGGGACCGGCTCGGATGTGGCGCGATCGGCCACACGCGGCGGCCCGAGCACCGGCGCCTGCGGATCGAGACTCTGCTGCCGGGCCGCACGCGACGCAAAGGTTTTGTCGTCCTGCGTTGAGGCGCCGGGCCGCGCGTACCAGGCGCCGGCTCCGGCAACGACGAGCAGAGCCGCCGCGATCGCCGCCCATGTCCGGTGATGCTTCTTGGCATGCGCGACCGCTTCCGGATCAGGCAGCACGCGATAGATCCGCACCGGATCGGTGATGTTCTTCAATCTCTCATCGCCGAGCGACTGATACCCGCACACGAGCTTGTTCTTGACCTGCTCGTAGACGCCGCCGGAGATGTAGACGCTGCCCGGTTGCGCGAGCGCCTGCACCCGCGCCGCGATGTTCACGCCATCACCATAGATGTCGTCGGAGGCGATGATGACGTCGCCGAGATTGACGCCGATGCGATACTGCAGCCATTGATCCCGCGGCATCGCGGCGTTGCGTCCAAGCAGACTTTGCTGGATCACGATTGCGCAGCGCACGGCCTCGAGCGGGCTGTCGAAGATGGCGAGGAAGCCGTCGCCGGTGTTCTTGATGATGCGGCCGTAGTGCTCGAAGAGTGTCGGCTCGATGATCTCGCGCCGGTAGCGCTTCATCCGCGCAAGGGTGCCCTCCTCATCGATACCGATGAGCCGGCAGGAATCCTTGATGTCGGCGGACAGGATCGCCGCAAGCCGCCGCGGACTGCCGCCGTTCTGCGGAAGTGTCGCGTCCAAGGTCATGGAACACAGAGTATCCCCTGAGGCCCCCTTTTTCCAATTCACATTTGTATATTGTCATATTCAAGCCATTAGGATGTCAGGAGAATTTATGCACGCGGGGGTTAAATCCCGCTACAGCGGGCTACCGGCTCAAGCGCTACTGCGAAGCGTGGCTTTCGTCCCGTTGCGCGTCGCCGAATGACGGTTCTTTGTGGACTGGCTTGCCGGGCCGTAGCGCCTTCAGGCGCGAAGGCTGGTGGGAGAGGTAGGACTCGAACCTACGAAGGCATAGCCAGCGGATTTACAGTCCGCCCCCTTTGCCGCTCGGGACACTCTCCCCCGAGGCCGGCGCACCATGTTGATCGCGAACAACAAACGGCACGGCCGCGTGGCGCGTCTTATGGGCAGCGAGGGCGGCGAAGTCAATGGAGGCCTGTTCGGAAGGCCGCGGATCAAGTAAGGCACAAGGCCGTCCTCCACCGGATCCTGGCAGATCCGGCCTATAGTCCTGAAAAGAAAGCAAGAAGCGCGAATGTCACGACCTCCCAGCCGAGCGCCCGGCCCGCGCGGAAAGCCGGGCGCGACGCGCGAGCAGATCGAGCGCCGCGAGCGCTTCGAGCGCGCGCGCCGCGAGAGCCTGCGGCCCGACGCCGACGGCCCGGTGATGCTCTATGGCTGGCACACGGTGACCGCCGCCCTGCAAAACCCGAAGCGGCGTATCCGCCGGCTGCTCGCCACCGAGAATGCCGCGCGCCGCCTGGCCGATGAGGGCTTCGGCGGAACGGTCACGCCGGAGATCGTGCGGCCCAGCACCATCGCCGAACGGCTTCTTCCAGACGCCGTGCATCAGGGTCTTTATCTCGAAGCCGATCCCCTGCCCTCGCCGGCCGTCGAGGCCGTGCCGGCCAAGGGCGTCGTGCTGGTGCTCGACCAGATCACCGACCCGCACAATGTCGGGGCGATCTTCCGCTCCGCCTCCGCCTTCGCCGTCACCGCCATCGTCACGACGCAGCGGCATAGTCCCGAGGCGACCGGCGCGCTCGCCAAGGCCGCATCCGGCGCGCTCGAACATGTGCCGCTGGTCAATGTGCAGAACCTGGCGCGCGGACTCGCTGCGCTCAAGCAGAACGGCTTCTTCGTCGTCGGACTCGACTCGGATGGCGACGGCGATCTCGCGTCTTTGCCCTTGCGCGCGCCGCTGGCGCTAGTGCTTGGGGCCGAAGGCAAAGGTTTGCGCCAACTGACCAAGGAAACCTGCGACGCGGTCGCCCGCATCGACGTGCCCGGCGCGATCAAGAGTCTCAACGTCTCGAACGCCGCGGCGTTGGCGCTCTACATGGCGAACCGCAGTCTCGCAGCGTCACGATAAAAAGCGAACGGCGGGCCCCCACCCGCCGCTCGCCTCCCACAATCGCGTTGAATCTCGCTAATCCGCGCTGGCCTTGGCATCGCGGACCGCGCGCTTGCGGAAGAGACGGATGCTCATCCGGTCCGGCCCGAGGATCGTCACCTCGGCCTCTGCATGAATGACGCGTTGCTTCCCGTCGCCGCGTTTGTCGAGGGCGCCGGTCACGCGTGCTTCCGCGGCCGCTGGTTTTTGACGCGCAGCCGCTGGGGATGCAGGGGCATCCTCGACATAATGGCGGCGCTCGATGACGCGGGGTGGATCGTTGACGACGCGCCGCGTCTCCACCACCACCGGCTTCTCATGCACGATCGTCTTGGTTTCGACCACGCCGTGCTTGGCTATGCGTTTGCCGACGGAATGGTGGCGATCAGTCTTGACGCGCGGCTGATCGCTCGCAGACGCCCTGAGCGCCTTCGCGCTCACACGGTGATGAATGGCGCTGGCGCGATGCAGATAGGGATAAGCGCGGGACGCCGCGGGACGGCGGATCACATAAGTGTTCGGCGCGACCTCGACCGCATAGGGCTGACCAGGCTGGACGGCGTAGGGATAGAACGGCGGCTGGCCGTTATAGGCAGCGCCATAGGATTGAGCGCGCGCGAGCGTTGGCGCGACGATCGAAGCGACGGCGAGAGCAGCGAAGGTGACGAAAGAACGATTCATTTGAGCGACGGCTCCACGTAAGGCGTGGCCGCGCCATCAAAGGCGGGCCTTCGCCCGGACGGCGATGGGGGGAGGACGGCCGACGAGGTCGACCAGTAGCGGTAGTAACTTTCCGCGGGCTTGTAGTGACGTGTCGCAGAGACTCTTTCCAACCGTCCGACGCGCGGCCGCTTGCCCGTCACCGGGTAATAGTGGCGGCCCTGCCAGGGGGCGAGCCAATAAGCGCGCACGACCACGCCCGGCTGGTCGTCAAGAATCCACACTTGGCCGGCATGACGGCCGACGGCGTTGTAGGTGAACTCGTTTGTGCCCACCCGATGAACCGGCAATTCCGTGGCCTTAACCTCGGCGGAGAGGCCGGCGAGGCAAGCGGCAACACCAGCGATGGCCAAAAGTGTGCGCATGGACGCATCTCCAATCCGCAGCAATTGGCCTGCACTTTATACGAAGGCTTTACGTTTCCGCGGGCAATCGGCGAGTAACATTAACCGCCCCGGGAGGCTGCGTTGCGCGCGAAACACTTGTCCTCCTCGGCAGTTGAGTCCATGAATCCTGACTATCGTCGTTGTTAAGCTAAGACCGCATGACCATCCGCAAACCGCCAGTTTCCCCGACAAAGCCTGCCCAAACCGTGCGCGGAACCTTCCGCCAGCGCTATGACGAGCTCGAATCACGCCGTACTGAGCTGGTGGAGCGCCTGCGCGCCCTCGGCGAGGCCGCCAAGAAGCACCCCGGCTATAACCGGGCACTGAAGCTGCTCAACGACACGTTCCGGAAGTCGAAGCTGGCGCAGCGCCTCGCCGTGTTGCAGGCCGCCGCCTGGCTCATCGATATCCTGGAAAAGCTGACCGCCAGCATGTGAATCGGGCAGCGACCGCCTAACCGGCAGGCCGCCCCGGCGGCACGCAGGTATCCATTCAGAATCAATAGCTTGTATCGGAGATACTCGACTTTATGCCGAGCCTCTTCGACTTTAGGCGTACGACCTGTTGCTCACAGACGAGGCATGCGTCCCGGGCTTATCAGTATTGCGGGGACGGATTCACGATTTCGACATAAAGGATTCTGCGAGCGCCGCCCCCAATAACAACGTGCAACCTGGGGAAGCGCCTATGTCAACCACAACAGCCACCGGCTTTACGTCGCGTGGAATGACCTCCGAAGAAAGGATGGTCATCTTCGCGTCTTCACTCGGTACAGTTTTCGAGTGGTACGACTTTTACATCTACGGCACGCTCGGCGTGTTCCTGGCGAAATACTTCTTCGCCAATGTGCCGGCGAATGTCGGCTTCATCTTCGCGCTGCTCGCCTTCGCCGCCGGCTTCGCGGTGCGTCCCTTCGGCGCGCTGATCTTCGGCCGTCTCGGCGACATGATCGGCCGCAAATACACCTTCCTCGTCACCATGAGCCTGATGGGCGTCGGCACGTTCTTCATCGGCGTGCTGCCCGGTTACGCCACCTGGGGCATCTTGGCGCCGATCCTGCTGATCGCGTTCCGCCTCGTCCAAGGTCTCGCGCTCGGCGGTGAGTATGGCGGCGCCGCCATTTACGTCGCGGAGCACGCTCCCGCCGACAAGCGCGGCTACTACACCTCGTGGATCCAGACCACCGCGACGCTCGGCCTGTTCATGGCCCTGCTGCTCGTGCTCGGCGTGCGCACCGTGATGGGCGAACAGGCTTTCGGTGATTGGGGCTGGCGCATTCCATTCCTCCTCTCGGCCGTGCTGCTGATCGTGTCGATCTGGATCCGGCTCAAGCTCAACGAGTCGCCGCTGTTCCAGCGCATGAAGGCGGAAGGCAAGACGTCGAAGCGTCCGCTGTCGGAAGCTTTCGGCGAGTGGTCGAACGCCAAGATCGCGATCTTCGCCTTGCTCGGCGCGACGGCTGGCGAAGCGGTGATCTGGTATGGCGGGCAGTTCTACGCGCTGTTCTTCCTGACGCAGACGATCAAGGTCCCGGCGGTCAATGCCCAGATCATGATCGCCGTCGCCCTGCTGATCGGAACGCCCTGCTTTATCTTGTTCGGATGGCTCTCCGACAGGATCGGCCGCAAGCCGATCATGCTCGCGGGCTTCGCGCTCGCGGTCGTGACCTACTTCCCGATCTTCCAGGGCCTCACCCACTTCGCAAACCCGAAGCTGGAGCAGGCCTTGGCGAGCGCGCCGGTGACGGTCACCGCCGATCCGTCCGAATGCTCGTTCCAGTTCAAGGCGACGGGCACCGAGAAGTTCACGACCGGTTGCGATAACATCAAATCGGCGTTGGTGAACCTGTCGGTGAACTACGATAACGTCGCGGCGCCGAAGGGCACGCCGGCGAGCGTCAAGATCGGCGAGCAGGTCATTCCGGCCAACACCGCCAATCTCGCCGTTGCGGTTGCCAACGCCGTGAAGGCGCATGGCTATCCGGCGAGCGCCGATCCGAACGACATCAACTACCCGATGACGGTTCTGTTACTGGTGATCCTGGTCGTCTACGTGACCATGGTCTATGGGCCGATCGCCGCATGGCTGGTGGAACTCTTCCCCACCCGCATCCGCTACAGCGGCCTGTCGCTGCCGTACCATATCGGCAACGGCTGGTTCGGCGGCTTCCTGCCCGCGACCGTGTTCGCCATCGTGGCGGCCACCGGCAACATCTATTCGGGCCTCTGGTACCCGATCATCGTCGCCGCGATGAGCTTCGTGGTCGCACTGATCTTCCTGCCCGAGACGAAGGATCGCGACATCACTCAAATCTAAAGTCAGCCAGGCAACACGGCGGGCGCAAGCCCGCCACAGCGAAGCGCCCCGCACCGGCATGCGGGGCGCTTTTTTGTGCAGAGCTGGACGGCCCCAGGTGTGGCGCTTGTCGAGAACGGGCGACGCTGGTAGCTGTCGTCCCCGCGCCGGCTTAGCTCAGCGGTAGAGCAGCGGTTTTGTAAACCGAAGGTCGGGGGTTCAATCCCCTCAGCCGGCACCATCGGCACGGTCGACCGTTTTTGTGCCTATAAAAATTTCCGCAAAAGTCGCGCGCCCGAGAGGGCGAAGGACCTTGTTCGCCGGTTGTTGCCTGTGCCACACTGACACGTTGGCAATACCTCGGAGATCTAGCATGCCTCAGGGCACAGTAAAGTGGTTCAATCCGACGAAGGGCTACGGCTTCATCCAGCCCCAAGAAGGCGGGAAGGATGTGTTCGTACACATCTCGGCGGTCGAACGCGCCGGACTTAGCACACTGAACGAAGGACAAACCGTTCAGTACGAACTCGTCGAGAACCGTGGAAAGACATCCGCGGAGAACCTTAAAGTCAAGTGACGCTTAGACCTCTGAGCTGATTTCGGCTTCGCTGTCTGAATTCGTCACCTCCACTGGGCTGTAAGGCTTGGTGGTAATGCGCGTTTCGTCCCCGCGCCGAAACGCCGGTGCCTATTTGCTCCGGCGACAACGATTTTTGTTAATTGGCGCTGCTTTCCGAAACGGGAAGCAGCGCCTTTTTTTGCGGCGCGGTATCCGCGGATATATCGCCGGTGCGCTATCTTGTCAGCTTCTCCAGCTCGGGAAATGGCGAATAACTGACGTCCTTGCATAGTTCTTTCGTCTGCCGCGGCACATCGAAGAACTGGTCGAGCTTGCCCGAGACAAAACTCGCGGCGCCCTCCTTCATGCCGGTGTACTTTCCGTCCATGTTGCGCGCGTTGTAGTGCACGCAAACAATGTAGCGCTGTCCCCCGCCGACATCCTTGAGCTGTGGCGTTGACACCGCCGCCGCGCGCACATTGGTCGGATCATTGAGATAGGTGCGCAGGAACGCGATCAGATCGCCTTTATAGTTTTGCGGGACGACGTTCTGCGCGTCCCAGCGCGCTTTCAGTTCGGCGGCACTTGGGCCGATATCGTCGCTTGCACAACCGCCGAGCGCGAGCACCGTCACAAGCGGCGCCACGCGTGCCAAAAATCGCATCCCCAAGTCTCCGAATCCCGCCCGCTGGCCGCAATCATACCGCCCGGCGCCGGAACGGCCAGCAAGCCGCCATGAAATACCTCTAAGCTCGCCGGTGTTAAGCTCACGCAGGGCGGCGGACGCTGAGAACAAGGACCCCACTTATGCACGCCTTCACCCGCCGCTCGTTTCTGAGCACCAGCATCACCACCTCCGCCCTCGCAGCTCTAGCGCCATCCGCGCGGGCGGCGGCTCCAATCGCATCCGCGCAGGGGCCCGGCGTCTACCGCTACACACTCGGCAACATCCAGCTGACCGCGCTCTACGACGGCACCTGGTATTTGCCGATGGACGACAAGTTCATGCGCAACGCGACACCCGCGGAGGTGAATGCCGCACTGGCAGCCGCATTCCTGCCGCCGAGCGTGCTGCCCATCACCTTTACGGCGCTGCTGGTCAACACCGGCAGCAAGCTCATCCTCATCGACACCGGGACCGCCGGACAGATCACCGACACCGCCGGGACCATGCTCGATAATCTCGCCGTCGCCGGCGTCAGCCCGAAAGAGATCGACACGGTCATCATCTCGCATTTCCATCCCGATCACATCGACGGCATCAAGACCAAAGACGGCGACAAGGTTTTCCCCAATGCCGAGCTCTTGGTGCCGGAGCCGGAATGGGCCTTCTGGATGGACGACGGCAATGAAAGCCGCGCGACCGGTTCGGTGCTCGGCTATTTCCGCAACGCGCGGCGCATCTTCCGCGACATCGCCAAGGAGGTGCATCAGTTCAAGCCGGGCAAAGAGGTCGCGCCCGGCATTGTGTCGATCGCAGCCTATGGCCATACGCCGGGCCACACCGCCTTCGCCATTCATTCCGGATCGCAATCGTTGCTCGTGATGAGCGACACGGTGCGCAATCCATATCTGTTCGCGCGCCATCCGGACTGGCAGCCGATCTTCGACATGGATGGGCCGCAAGCGGTCACCGCGCGGCGGCGCATGCTCGACCAGGCTGCGGCCGATCGCATGTTCGTCGAGGCCTATCACTTCCCCTTCCCGGCCTGCGGCCACATCGTCAAGAGCGCCACCGGCTATGAGCTCGTGCCGGTCGAGTGGCAGCCGCTGCGGACCGATTCGGCGCGCACCCCTTAAACGAAGAAGGCCGCCCATCGGGCGGCCCTTCTTTTTCGTCCGATGCAGAATTGAAAACGGCGTGCGGGGGCGGCTAACGCGTCGGCCACCAGCGCCCGTCGCCCTGGCGCGGACCGAACGTCACCGGACGGCCCGACGGCGCATAGACCGTCCAGCTCTGCGTGTTGCTCGTGCTAGTGGGAACACGCGCCACCCCATTTCCGCTGCGTTCGGCGTGCGCCTGCAAGGTCGCGGTCGCCAGCATCGCGATCACCAGAGCGATCAGGGAGAGTGAGGTGTTCATCGGAAGCTCCTTGCCGATTTGAGGCAGCGGGACATCCCGCATCGCGGATGTCGCCACCATAAGCTCACGGCGATGGGAGCCCAGCCAGGACTAGTACGATTGGTGTTCGCACGTGAGGAGAACTACTGACACAGCGGCTCATTCTCCTACCTGCGTAGGCAAATCCAACAGGCCGCCTATTAAAAGGCGGCCTGTATTACCGACACGAGCGTCAGAATGTGGCGCCGGCGCGCAGCAGGAACGTGCGGCCTGCCTGCGGATAGGCACTGAAGGAGCCGATCGTCGGCGGTGTCGCGGGGCCGAATGGCCCTGCCGGGAATCCGCTGCTGGCAATGGCATAGTCGTAGTAGTCGACGTTGAAGAGATTTTCGACCGACGCCGACCAGAAGAAGCGATCGTAAGTGCCGCCGAGCCTCACATCGACCGTACCGTTTGCCGGAATCAACGGCTGTTGATTGGCCTGATCGTTGTCCATGCGACGCGAACTCCAGAAACGTCCCGTGACATCGAGCACGAGCAGCTTCTGATAGATGCTCCAGGACACGCCGGCATTGCCGCTCCACGGAGAGACCAGGGGGACCTCGTTGCCTGCGAATGGTCCCTCGCGGAACGTCGCTTTCGTGTAAGCGAGGCCGCCATGCAGGCGCACCTGGTCGCTCACCTGATAGCTGGCATTCGTTTCCCAGCCGACGCGCCGTGTCGGATCGAGATTGACGTCTTGCTGCAGCGCCGGGATGAAGTGGATCTCATCATTGAGATTCATCAGGTAGACGCTTGATTCGAGGCTGAACCGCCCGGCATTCACGCGAAAGCCTTGCTCGACGTCATACGAGGTCTGGGTCTTCAGATCGAATGTTGCCGGCGCCGTGAGGCCGAACGGATTGCCGGCACCGACGCGCTCGTCGGCATTGGGAAGCCGGAAAGCCCGGGCCACGCGCCCGAAGAGCCCGAACACCGGGTTGATACGGTAGTCGTAGCCCAGGTGCGCCGCCCACTGCCATTCGTCGCTGCTGAACGGCGCTGCCTGCGGGTCCGTCCCATAACTTCCCGCGTTCGGGTCCGCGCTCGCATTATAGGCGTCCTGCGCGTCGACCATGTTGTTCTGCGCGCGTCCGCCGAACGAAATATCCAGGTTCGGCAGGACCGAAGCCGTATCCATAGCGTAAAGAGCAAGCGTCGTCTGGCGGATGTTGTAATGGTGAATCGCCTGCGTGCCCGGCGCCTCGTAGCGATCGGAATCGTATTGCGTGTTGTAGAAATCGAAACCGGTGAGCAACCGGTTCTGCACACCGAAGGCGGTTCCTTTGATGTCGAACCGGGGCGTGAACGATGCCGTCGTCATTCCCGTATTGATGTAGTTGGACGGCACCGCCGACCCTTCATCGAACGTGAAGGTCGGCGTGTTGAAATAATTATAGAACGTGCTCTGCTGGAATTTGCGCCGTATTCCGCCATCGACGATCAGATCGGCGCCCGGCGCAATGTTTGCCGTGAACCCGGTCGTCAAATTGAAGGCCTGCGTATTCCCGAAATCCAGCGGGGTGTTCGTTCCGCGCGGGTCGGACAGGGTAAAGGGCAAGGACGTCGAGGTATTGGGCAAACCGCCGGGGAAATCCTGCCGCTGCCGATCGCCGATGATGTTCACATATCCGCTCCAGCCGAGCGTCGCGTAATTCAAATTGCCGACGTAATTCTCCTCGCGAAGATCGCTGTTCTGCCGGTAGCCAGACGATCCGACTGCGTTGCTGTAGAGCGACGCCGACCAAGGCCCCGAAGCGCCGCTCACCGACAGCCGGCCTTCCTTGTAATTGTAGGAGCCGACGAGACCTTCCACGCGGCCAGAGAATGCCGTCGGCGATTTCGTCTTGGTGACGATGTTGATGACACCGCCAATTGCACCGTCACCATAAAGGACGGCGCCGCTGTTGCCGCGCGTGATCTCGATATGGTCGATGCTGTTGAGCGGGATGGTCGAGAAATCGAAGCCCTGGAGATCGAAATCCTGGTAACGCCGCCCGTTCACGAGGATGAGCGTGTTCGATTGGCCGAAAGCTCCGAACCCGCGGAGATCGACCATGTCGCGCGAGCCGGCCGTCCCGCTGTAGAGATGCTGGATCTGGATGCCGGTCTGCTGTCCCAGAATGTCGGGAAGATTTTGCGCCGGAGAACGAGCGATGTCCTCGGCCGTAATCACGCTCGTCGATGTGCCGACGATGCCGCCGCTGCCGACGCGGCTCGAACTGACATCGATTTGCGGCAAGGCGACGGTGTCCCCTTGCGTGAGGTTTTGCGCGCCCGCCGGTTTCACGCACAGCGCGGCCAGCGCCACAGCGGCGCCGGCGGCCCGAAACTTCGCCCCCATCGTCAACGTTCCTTCGTTTGCGTTCGCACACGGGCGAACGCGTCGGGGTGAGACCAAGCCCGATGCGAAGGACACGTAAACGAGGCACGCAAGGAACGCGCGACGCTGACGCTACCCGAAAGTCGTGTGAGGAACTGCGTCTCTCACGGCCTTCGCACCGGCATTGCCGTCACCGCTGCGAAAGACCGCTCCGTATGGACCTCCCGTCCACCGGTTGGGTGACCGCGCTGGCAGGTCTCCTGGCTTGCGGGTCGTCGCCCAGATGCGTCCGGCCTTCCCGGTTTCCCAGTGGCCATGCGGACGCGGGCTCGCCGCTCACAGTTGCGGGGGCAGCCACGGATTATCGCAAATTCGACTGCCCGCAATGACGGGCTTCCGAATGAGTAGGACGCCGTGTTCCCTCTTTCGTCCCCGGGTGCGACCCCGAGGAACCAGCACGGTAAAATGTTCCCTGGAACACGCGAACGAGTCAAGCGCCGCCAGGTAGCGGCGCCTGCTCGTCCAAACAACTTCAGTCTAAGCGCGATGCTCAGCCGACGGTGTGCTTGACCGGATGCTTGATGCGCTTCGACTGCTTGATCGACTTGCCGTGGCTGACGTGCTTGGCGACGTGCGCCTTCTTCGCCGTCACATGATGGCTGGCGACGTGCTTGCGCGTCGCATGGCGCGTGGCGACGTGGTGGCGCTTGGCGGCGTGATGCGAGGCGACGTGCTTCTTGGTCACGTGATGCACCGGGGCCGGATGCTTCGGAGCCGGCGCCGTCGTCTGCGCCATGGCCGGCACGGCGATCAGGCTGCCCGCCACCAGGGCGGCCGCGAGGGTCTTGAACATGGGGTTTCGTCCTTTGGTCATTCGGGCCGCCGCGAGCCCCGGGATTGTCGGCCGACCGGCCTGTCGCCGATCTTCGACCGTGACTCTGCGCTCAAGCCACTGAATGCGTTCTGAAGTCCGCTTTTAGCCGCCATTCAAAGTGCGGCCGGTCCGGTGTTCAAATTCGGGCGGGATCGTGGCGGCTCATTCTTTGGTCAGGAGAGGGACTAGCCGTGGCTCACAAAGTGTTTTCCCCCGTGACCGGCCGTTCCGCTCTATCCTTCAGCCGCCACCGGCCCGCGATTCAAGGAGAGGTTTTCCCATGGCCCTGCCCCAGGCGTTCCGCCGTTTCAGCATCTTCGCCGCTGCCGCTTTGCTGATCACCGCCATTGGGTTCAAGCCCGTGATCATCCACGCGATGGGCACCGACACCCCGCCGCCGAATGATGACGGACAGGGCAAGAAAAAGAAGAAGGGCGGCAGCGCCGCCGAGGAGCAGCAGCAACAGCAGGCCTACGAACAGTTCTTGAGCGGCTATCGCGCCGCCCGCGCAGAGATTCTGTCGGGCGACTACAAAGGCGGGATCGCCGCCTTGCATGCGCTCGGTCATGACGAGAACGCCGACGTTGCCAATTACATCGGCTACGCCAACCGCAAGCTCGGCAATTACGACGCCTCGAAGGAATGGTACGACAAGGCGCTCGCCGCCGATCCGGACCACGTGCGTACCTGGTCCTATTACGGCATGTGGTACATGGAACAAGGCAACCGGCTGAAGGCCGAAGACTTCCTGTCGAAAGTGCGCGCCATCTGCGGCACCACGACCTGTGAGGAATACAAAGAGCTCAAGGCCGTCATCAACGGCACGGCGAGCTACTGAGCAAGGCTTCACGGCAAGGCGTCATCGCCGGGCTCGTCCCGGCGATTTCGCTTAGGGGACCAAAGTTTCGCTTAAATCGGGATGGCCGGGACCCTTTGCAACAAGGCGGCGCTTCGCGCCTTTTGCCCGGCCATGACAGCGGGAGAGGCCGTACTGCGCCCGGGACAGGTCATTCGTGACCGTTCGTCTCCTTGACGATCCACGCATAATACTCCGCGTCGACGCTCTCCACCGGCAGGACCATGATCGAGGGCGTCTTGTAGCTGTGCGCCTCCTTCACCGCTTTGCGCACCGCCTCGCCCAGCGAGGCCAGGGTTTTCACGATCATAACAATCTCCTCCGCCCGCTCGAGCTTGCCCTCCCACCAATAGTGGGAAATCATCCCCGGCAGGATATTGACGCAGGCGGCCAGCCGCCGCTCGACGATGGACCGGCCGGCCCGCTCCGCCTCGACAATTGAGGGCCAAGTCGTATAGACGAGCACGGCGCGTTCCATCGTTCAGCCCCCTTGCATTTCATGAATCGGCCGGCCCCGCGTCTCCAGAGCATTTCCTTCGTCGCCGCGGCGACGCCGGAGGCACGTGATGCCTGCGAGCGTCTCACCAAGCGATACGGCAATGCCGATCCGGACAAGGCGGACGTCATCGTCGCGCTCGGCGGCGACGGCCTGATGCTGCAGACCCTGCACAAGTTCATGAATTCGGGCAAGCCGATCTACGGCATGCACCGCGGCACCGTCGGCTTCCTGATGAACGAGTTCTCGCTCGACGGCCTCGCCGAGCGGCTCGCCAAGGCGCATGTCACCGTGATCCATCCGCTGGTGATGCGCGCCTGCGACGCGCAAGACCGCACGGTCGAACATCGCGCCATCAACGAGGTGTCGCTGTTCCGCCAGAGCGCGCAGGCGGCGCGTCTGCGCATCCTCATCGATGGCGAGGAGCGGCTGGCCGAACTGGTCGCCGACGGCGTCCTGGTCGCGACCCCCGCGGGCTCCACCGCTTATAATTTGTCGGTGCAGGGCCCGATCATCCCGATCAATGCACGGCTCATGGCGCTCACGCCCATCAGCCCGTTCCGCCCGCGCCGCTGGCGCGGCGCGCTGCTGCCGGAGAAGGCGAAGATCACCATCGAAGTGCTCGAAGCCGACAAGCGCCCGGTCGCAGCCGTCGCCGATCATGACGAGGTGCGCACTGTCGTGTGCGTCGATATCGCCATGGACCTCGCGACATCAATCAACATGTTGTTCGATCCGGGACATAGCCTGGACGAACGCATTCTGCGCGAACAATTCGGAGTCTGATGTCGCGATCGAGGGGGGAACGACGCGCGCATGAGCAAGCAGTACGAATTCACAGTCAACGGCAAGCCGGCGAACGTCACGCTCTCCAATGACGAGACGCCGCTGCTCGATGTTCTGCGCAACGCACTCGGGCTGATGGGCACGCGCTTCGGCTGCGGGCTCGAGCAGTGCGGCTGCTGCATGGTGCTGATCGACGGCACCCCGGAGAAATCCTGCGCCCGGCCGATCTGGAACGTGGCAGGCAAGACGATCACCACCATCGAAGGGCTCGGCAGCGCCGAGCGCCCGCACCCGCTGCAGCAGGCCTTTCTCGACGAGCAGGCCGGCCAATGCGGCTATTGTCTCTCCGGCATCATCGTGTCGGCCAAGGCGCTACTCGACCGCAATCCGAGTCCGACGCGCGCCGAGATCGCTGAGGCGCTCGACGGCAATATCTGCCGTTGCGGTTCGCATAACCGCATCCTGCGTGCGGTGGCGAAAGCCGCGGCGGCCATGCGCGCGGGAGCTGCGTCATGAATGCGCCGCTCCCCGGCCCGCTCGCCGACAATCCGATCCTCGCCCGCTGGGTCTCTTTCGCTGAGCCCGGCAAGGTCACCATCGGCACCGGGCGCGTCGAGCTCGGCCAGGGCGTGCTTACCGCCATGGCGCAGATCGCCGCCGACGAACTGGATGTCGCGTTGACGCGCATCACGATCCGCAGCGGCGATACAGTGCTCGCGCCGAATGAGGGCTACACGGCGGGCAGCCAGTCGATCCAATATGGCGGCGTCGCGCTGCGGCAGGCCTGCGCCGACGTGCGCGCACGCGTGCTGGCGCAAGCTGCGTCCGTCATCCGCTGCGATGAGAGCGAACTCAGCGTCCGCGACGGCAGCATTCATCGCAATGGCGCGCCGACCGGACAGGACTATTGGACGCTCGCATCGTCCGTCGACCTGACGGCGAAAGCGACCGGCACCGGAGCGCGCAAACCGGTCTCCGAGCTGACAACCATCGGCGCGAACACGCCCCGCCTCGACCTGCCGGGCAAGATTTTCGGCACGCCGATGTTCATCCACGACATGCGGCTCGACGGCATGGTGCATGCGCGCGTGGTGCGCCAGCCCAATCGCGGCGCAACCATCGACGCCGTCGATGAGGCCGCCATCCGCCATGCGGCGAAGGGCGAAATCGACCTGGTGCGGCATGGCGACTTCCTCGCCGTCATCGGCGACGACGAGACCGCGGTGGACTTGGGCGCTGCTGCAGCCGCCAATCACGTCACCTGGCAGCACGTCGAGCGGCCGACGCCGCTCCAGCAGGAAGCGACCTGGCTTCTCCAACAGCCGGCCATCGATCGCCTGATCGGCGAACCGGAGCCGGCCGATCCGCAAGGCCGCGAGCGCTTCGAGGTGACATACTCGCGCGGCTATCTCGCGCATGCCTCGATCTCCCCGTCCTGCGGGCTGGCGCTTTACAAGAACGGCCATCTCACCGTGTGGACGCATTGCCAGGGCGTCTTCCCGCTGCGCGCGGCGCTCGCGCGCGAGATCGGCATCGACGCCGCCAATATCAGCGTGCATCACGTTCAGGGCTCAGGCTGCTACGGCCACAATGGCGCCGATGATGCCGCCGCGGATGCCGCCATCATCGCCGTGCAAAAGCCCGGCGTGCCGATCCGCGTGCGCTGGCGCCGCGAGGAGGAATTCGTCTACGAGCCGAAGACGCCGGCCATGATGGTCAAGGTGCGCGCGCTCCTCGACGCGGCCGGCAAGCCGGCCGACTGGACCGCGGAAATCTGGAGCCCGACGCACAATCTGCGCCCGGGCGCCGGCGGCAACCTGCTCGGCGCACTGGCCCTGCCCGATCCGCCCGCCGCACCGCCACCCGGCGACGTTCCCGAGGCGAACGGCGGCGGCGCGACGCGCAACGCCGAACCGCTCTACGACATCCCGGCCAAGCGCATCATCCATCACCTGGTGACCGAGACGCCCGTGCGCACCTCGGCCCTGCGCGGGCTCGGTGCGATGCCGAATGTCTTCGCGCTGGAGTGCTGCATCGACGAACTGGCCGAGCGCGCCGGCGTCGATCCGGTGCAGTACCGCCTCTCGATCACCGCCGATGCGCGCGCCCGCGCGGTGATCGAGAAGACCGCCGCGATGGCAAACTGGCAAGCCGACGCACCAAGCGGCACGGGCACCGGCCGAGGCTTTGCCTTCGCGCGTTACAAAAACCGTGCAGCCTATGCGGCCGTCGTCATCGAGCTCGACGTCGACGAAGAAATCCGCTTGCGCCACGTCTGGTGCGCCTGCGATGCCGGTCTCGTCATCAACCCGGACGGCGTCATCAACCAGATCGAAGGCGGCATCATCCAGTCGGCGAGTTGGGTGCTCAAGGAGCAGGTGCGCTTCGATGCCGGCGTCGCCTCGTTCGACTGGGAGACCTATCCGGTGCTCAAGTTCAGCGAGGTGCCGGAGATCGACATCGAACTGATCAACAGCAAGGACGAGGTCCCCCTCGGCGTCGGCGAAGTCACCGCCGGCCCGACGGCGGCCGCCATCGGCAACGCGGTGTCGCACGCGCTCGGCGCCCGCATCCGCGACCTGCCGCTGACGCGCGAGCGCATCATGGATGCGTTGCTGAAGGCCTAAATCTTCCGCAGCGGATTGGTCAGCGCCAGGAAGAAGCCGCCGGTCGTGAACGCGGCGATCAGCAGGAAGGCTGCGCGGAAAGCCTCGGTGATGTCCGCCTGGACGGCCGCGCGTTGCTCTGGCGACAGCGCCGGCGCGGCATGCATGCCGTGCTCGACCATCATCGCGAAAATGCGCGCCGCCTCAGGATTGCGGATCGAGAGAAAGGCGAACAGCATGGTGCCGACCAGCGCGGTGCCGAATGCGGCCCCGATCGAGCGCGAGAACTGCACCGAGGCCGCCGCCTCGCCCAATCGCAAATTGCCCGCCGCGAACTGCACCAGCACCTGCACGACGCCCATCACCGTGCCCATGAAGAGCCCGTTGAACAGCAGCAGAATGGCAAAGGCCGGCGTGCTCATCTGCGGCGCAAAGAAGGCCAAGATCAGGATGTTCAGCGTGAGCAGCGCCACCCCCACGATCGGATAGATGGTGGTGCGGCCCGTCTTATTGACGAGCCGTCCCGTCACCAGCGAGCCGACGCCGATGCCGATGGTGAGCGGCACCAGCAGCACGCCGGTCTCGGAGGGCGAGGTGCCGCGCACGACTTCGAGATAGACCGGCAGGAACGTGATCAGCGACACCAGCGCGCCGCCGTGGCAGGCGGCCAGCGCATCGCTCCGCCAGATCGCCGGCATGCGCAGGAGGTGCAGCGGAATGAGCGGCGAGTCCGTGCGGTTTTCGTGCCGGACGAGCAGCACCAGCGAGATCAGCCCGATTGCCAGCAGAACGCCACCGAGCGGCAGGCCCGATACTTCCGCGTGTTGCACCTGTTCGAGCGCGAAGAGCGTCGTGGCGACGAATACCGTGAAGAATACGAGCCCGCCCGGATCCAAGCTCCATTTCAGGCGCTCGGCCGACTTGCGGGCCGGAAGACGCATCGTCAAGAACAGCGCGATGAAGCCGATCGGGACATTGACGAGAAAGATCGAGCGCCATCCGAAATGCTCGGTCATGTAACCGCCTGCCACCGGGCCGAACGTGTTGGCGCAGACCGCGACCGCGGCGAGATAGCCCTGGTAGCGCGCCCGCTCGCGCGGCGGAATGGACTCCCCGACCAGCGCCTGCGACAGCGTCATCAGCCCGCCACCGCCGAGCCCTTGCAGAATGCGCGCGGCGCTCAAGAGCAGGATCGTCGGGGCCGCCGCGCATAGCAGCGATGCGACGATGAAGACGCCGAGCGCGACGAACATCAGAAGGCGTCTGCCGAAAGAGTCGCCGAGCCGACCATAGATCGGCGCCGCCACCGTCGAGGCAATGAGATAGGAGACGACCACCCAGGAGGCGCGTTCCACCTCGCCCATTTCACCGGCGATTGCAGGAAGCGCCGTGGCGACAATGGTCTGGTCCACCACCGCCAGGAACATCGGCAGCATGATGGACGGAAAGACAGTGAGGAAGGCCGGATACTTTGCGCCCTCGGATACGTCAGGGCTCTCGATCTGTTCGGGCGCTTTCAACAATGTCCACTCGTCCTGACCACGCCCCCGCGCGTGCTTTATCAGTGCGCCATCAGGACCGGCAAGGTGGCATGCGCCAGAATATGCCGTGTCGCCCCGCCGAAAATCATCTGGCTCAGACGGCTTTGCGTATAAGCGCTCTTGATCAGGAGATCGCACCCCATGGATGCGGCCTGATCGAGAATCGCCTCACCTGTTGTGCGTGTGCCCGGCTTGATCGTCAACGCCGTTGCTTTGATGCCGTTCCGGCGCAGATGCAATGCTGCCATCTCCCCGGATGGACCCGGGGTGGTACCGCCCTCCACCGAGAGGACGGTGACCTGGTCGGCACGCTTGAGGAGCGGCAAGGCGAAGGCGTTGGTATGGGCCTGCTCGGTGCTGCCGTTCCAGGCAACCACCACGTTGCGGCCCACGCTGACCGGGACGGTGCGCGGTACGATGAGCACCGGGCGCCCGCACTCGAACAGCGCCGCCTCGAGCGGCGGCATGCGCGCGTTCTGCGGATCGCGCCCGGGCCGGCCAAGGACGATGAGATCGAAGATGCGGCCGTAGCTGCCGAGGAAACCGTCGTCAGCCGCTTCCACGCGCGGCCAGCCGTAGGAATAGATGGCCGGCTCACTCCCCTGCGCGCGCGGCACATTGTGCCCGCGCATGAAGGTCTCGAACAGTTCGGCGGCTTCGCGCGCTGTGTCCTCTTCGAAAGCGCCCGAGATCGCGAGGCTGCTGACCGGCTCGACCGTCACATAGGTGCCGATCGCGGGCCGCACCGCGAAGCCTTCCATATAGCTGTCGAAAGCGTTGGCGATCAGACGTGCCGCTTCGAGCACCGCGGGCATGGAGTCGTGATCTTCGGTTGGAATGAGAATGGTCTTCATGGCAATGGCCTTTGTCAGAGGGAGACCCGTGGGCGCGTCCAGCGATCCGGTCGGCTTGCCCAGGCGCACGATGGCTCCGGCTTAAGCATTGGTCCAGTAGCAAAATTCGGCTGTACACACCGGCGCGGCTCCGGACCGATCCTAAACCCGCCGTTAACGCCGGTCCTATAGGCTTGCCGGTCGAGTGCGGGCGCAAGGGGGAACCGGGCCTGGGGCATCATGGTTCGGATCGATTTCAACCGACTGCGTTTCCTCGTCATCGACGACAACGCCCATATGCGCCGGATCATGCGCACCTTGCTGCATGGTTTCGGGGCGCGCGAAGTCTATGAGGCGGAGGATGGCGCCGCCGGCCTCGAGGCCTTCACCCATTATGTCCCCGACATCGTGATCACCGACTGGGCGATGCCGATCTTCGACGGCCTCGAACTGACGCAGATGATCCGCCAGCCGGGCGCCAACGCCAATCCTTACGTCGCGATCATCATGCTCACCGGCCATTCGGAGAAGCGGCGCGTGACGGCGGCGCGCGATGCCGGCGTCACCGAATTCCTGGCCAAGCCGATTTCGGCCAAGGGCCTCTATCAACGCATCGCCAACGTGATCGCCAATCCGAGGCCCTTCATCAAGACCAAGACTTATTTCGGCCCGGACCGGCGCCGCAACGTCAATCCGAACTACGTCGGCCCCGAACGTCGCAAGGGCGGCAAGGCTGACGTCATCCGCCAGGCACCCTTGCTCGATAAAGCGCGCACACCGGGCTGAGGAAGCACCCATCATGGCCCCGAAAGACACGGCCGCCATTGCCACGTACGGCGATCACGAAGTGATCGTCCCCGAGAACAAGCTGCGCAAGGCGATTTCCACCAAGCCGGCTCTGCCGGACGAAGACGACCCGGTGAGCCGCGCGGAACAGGCCCTCGCGCAATTGTCGTCCGAGTTCGGCACCTGGATGGACGAGGAATGCGAGCGCCTCGACAAAGCCCGCCGCGGCGTGATCGACGGCGGCTTCTTCAAGACCAACAAGGAAGCGCTGTTTCACGCCGCGCATGACATCAAGGGCCAGGCCGCGACCTTCGGTTATCCGGCGGTCGCATCGGCCGCCGACAGCCTGTGCCGGCTGATCGAGTACACGCCGGAGGCCGAGCGCATTCCGCTCAAGCTGGTCGAGCAGCATGTCGATGCGGTGCGCGCCATCTACCGCGAATATGCCCGCTCCGATGCCAAGGAGCTTGCCGCGACGTTGACCAAACGCCTGCGCGAGGTGACCGATGATTTCCTCGTGCGCGAAAATCACGACCGTCCGGACGTGATCGATCAGATCCTCGGCGCCTCCGCTCCGCCGATCTCGCCGGAGTGAAGTTTTTTTTGATCTATCCCTTTCGGGGCGCGCATTATAGATTTTGCGTTGCGCCCGCCCCTTCTGTCACTCGACCGCGACCAGCCCTGTGTCCAACAAAAATCTCGTGCGAGTCGTCCTGTGGATGATCGGGACGCTGCTGTCGTTTTCAGTGATGGCCGTGTCGATTCGCGAACTGTCGCGGCATGGCTTGAATATTTTCGAGATCCTCGCCATCCGCAGCGGCGGCACGCTGGCGATCGTGCTGCTTCTGCTCGGGCTGCGCCCGGACCTGCGGCTCCTGGTGCGGCCGCGGCGCATGGGGCTGCAGCTTCTGCGCAATGTCGTGCACTACATCGGGCAGTTCGCCTGGGCGGTCGCCTTGACGATCCTGCCGCTGGCCGCGGTGTTCGCGCTGGAGTTCACCACGCCCGCCTGGACCGCCCTGCTCGCGGTGTGGCATCTGCATGAGCGGCTGACCCCAAGCCGCATTGGGATCGTCGTCCTGGGCTTGATCGGGGTGCTGGTGATTCTGCGGCCGGGCGTTGCCAGCTTCAATCCCGCCGCCTTTCTCGTGCTCGGGGCGGCCATCTGCTACGCGACCGTGATGGTCACCACCAAGAAGCTGACCGCGACCGAGACCACGCTCGGCATCGTGTTCTGGATGGGCGTGATCCAGTTTCCGCTCTCGCTCCTCGGCAGCAACACCTCCGTCTTCTTCCATTTGAACGCCGGCCACATTTTACCCTCATTCGGCGTCGCACTTGCCGGCGCGAGTTCGCATTACTGCCTGAGCAACGCCTTTCGCGCCGGGGATGCCACATTGGTCGTGCCGCTGGACTTCATGCGCATACCGCTGATCGCGGTGGTCGGCTGGGCCTTCTACGGCGAACGCCTCGACATTTTCGTGCTGCTGGGCGCGCTCATCATCATCGCCGGCGTGCTGTGGAACCTGCGCTCGGAAAGCGCGCGCCGGTTGCCCGAACCCGACGTCGCATCGCCATAATTTTGCGGATAGAGTGCCGGCTTATGAGGGGATCGCTCATCAAATCCGTCGCGTCCACGTTGGTCGCGTTTATGTCGTGCACGGCGGCGGTCGCGCAGACGGCGGGTCCAGCATGCCAGCAGTTGGAGGCGCAGCTCGCATCGCTCGATCGCGGCAACGCCGACCCTGCGCGCGCCGACCAGATCCGCCGCGCCGAGGATGCGGTGAACCGTCAGCAGTACGAAGTCGACCGCCTGGTGTCGCAAGGCCGCCAGATGGGCTGCGAGAGCTCCGGCTTCTTCTCGATCTTCAGCAATCCACCGCCGCAATGCGGCAATCTCAATCGCCAGATCGGGCAGCAGCGGAACGCGCTCGAGCGCATGCAGGGCCAGCTCGAGCAGTTGCAGGGCGGCACCACCGAGCGCGCCGCGCAGCGGCAGTCGCTGCTGATGGCGCTCGGCAACAACAATTGCGGCCCGCAATACCGGGCGGCGGTGCAGGCCGGGCAGCAGCGCGGCTTCTTCGACCGGCTCTTCGGCATCGGCACCAATAACGGTCCCGGCTCTGACAGCGCCCCGGCCGGCGGCGACATCAACTCATCAGCACCGGGTCCGATCGGTGGGACCTACCGCACCGTCTGCGTGCGGACATGCGACGGCTACTATTTCCCAATCTCGTTCTCGACCACGCCGGATCATTTCCAGGACGATGCGCAGGCCTGCCAGCGCATGTGTCCGGCCGCCGAAGTCCAGCTCTACACCTATCACAACCCCGGCGAAGAGATGTCGAAGGCCGTCTCGCTCAGCGGACAGCCTTACACGTCGCTGCCGACCGCCTTCCAATATCGCAAGGCTTTGAGTCCGGCCTGCAGTTGCCGCCGCCCGGGCGAAAGCTGGGCGCAGGCGCTGAAGGTCAACGGCACCGACACCACGGTCGCGCCGGGCGACGTCATCGTCACCGAGCAAAATGCGAAGCGCCTGTCGCAGCCGCGCGTCGGCGCCGACGGCAAGCCGATCAAGCCTGATCCGCGCGCCAATGCGAATGCCGCCACGCAGCCCACCGGCACGGCGGCATCATCGTCAGCGCCGCCGGTGGACAATGCGCCGATCGATCCGGACGCTGCCCATCGCACGGTGCGCACCGTCGGCCCGACATTCCTGCCGGCTCACTAGACGCTTCTGCACATTGATCTGCTGTAGATTGCGGATTGCGGCCGCGCTGGCTCAGTCGCGAGCCCGCAGTGAGACCGGTTTTTTGCACCGGTCCGGGTGACCGATCGTTTACCACCACGCCGGCAAGGCCGGCGGATTGCAAAAAATAATTTACGACACCGACGGTATCCCCATGGGATGCCCGCGCAGACCGCAACCAAGGCTCTCTACCCCGTGCCGCCTAACGAAAAAGAGCGGCTGGCGGAGCTGTGCGCGCAGGAACTGGCTTGCGCCGGCCGCATCGAACAAATCGAGCGCATCTGCCGCCTCGCCCGCGACCTGTTCAAGGTTCCGGTGTCGCTCGTCACTCTGGTCGAAGCGGAAAAGCAGACCTTCCTCGCCACCTGCGGTCTCGACATCACGGAAGTGAGCCGCCAAGACGCTTTCTGCAGCGTCGCGATCCTCGGCGACCGGCCGCTGGTCGTTCCCGACGCCACGCGCGATCCGCGCTTTCAGCGCAACGTCTATGTGCGCGGCGCGCCGTATATCCGCTTCTATGCCGGCGTGCCGCTGACGCTCCGGCCCGGCGTCAACATCGGCACCCTGTGCATTGTCGGCATGGCGCCGCGCAGCTTCTCCGCCGAGGATGAAGCGCATCTCACCGCCCTTGCCGACCTCATCGTCAATGAATTGCGCGTGCGCCGTACCGAACGCGAGCTCAAGGCGCGCCAGACGCGGCTGAAGCAGACGGCGCATATGTCCAAGATCGGCGGCTACGAGCTGACGCTGCCCGAAGGCAAGCTCGTCTGGGACGACGAGATCTATCCGATCTTCGGCCTGCCGCCCGGCACGCCGCCGTCGCACGACCTCATCATCGAACGCTACGATCCGGAGGTGCGCGAGCGCACGCGCCGGCGTCTCGCCGAATTGTTCACCAACGGCACGCCCTATGACGTCGAGTTGCGGGGCACGCGTCCGAACGGCGAAGTGTTCTGGATCCGCGCCATGGCGGAAGCGGAGATGAGCAACGGCGTCGTCACGCGCGTGTTCGGCGCGGTGCAGGACATCACCGACCGCAAACAGGCCGAGACGCGCATCCACGAACTGGCCTTCCGCGATCCCCTCACCGGCCTGCCCAACCGCGCCTCCTTCCTCGACAAGCTCGTCTCGGCAATCTCGACCGCCAACGGCAGCGGGCGCGTCGCGCTCATCACCTTCAATATCGACCACTTCCGCGAGGTCAACGACGCGGTCGGGCACCAGATCGCCGACGCGACGCTGCAACGCCTGTCGAGCGCGCTGTGGCACAAGTTCTCGACGCTCGGCACCGTCGCGCGCATCGGCGGCGATGAGTTCGCCGTTCTCATGCGCGACCAGAAGTCCGCAGAGGTCGCGCGCAAGTTCGCGCAGGAATTCATCGCGCACGCCAAGAAGCTCTTGATGCGGCATAATTTCACCCTGCCGCTCGGCATCAGCGGCGGGCTCGCGATCTATCCCGAGCATGGCGATGACGCCGAAACGCTGATGAAGAACGCCAAGGCGGCGATGCATCTGAGCAAGGAGCAGCATCGCGGCAGCGTCGTTGTCTTCGATCCGGCGATGCGCAAGGCGATCGACGAGAAGAACGCCCTCATCCAGCGCATCTGGTCCGGTTTGCGCAACGGGCAGTTCACGCTGTTCTACCAGCCCATCGTCGATCTGCGCAGCGGCAAGGTCACGGCGCTGGAAGGCTTGATGCGGTGGAACGACCCGGAGCGCGGCGTGCTGCCGCCGGCACATTTCATGGTCGGCTTCGAGGAGCCGGAGCTGTCGCTCGCGCTCGGCGAAGTCGCGCTCGATTGCGCCATCGGGCAGATGCGCGCCTGGATCGACGCCGGCGTCGAGTTCGGCAGCGTGGCGGTGAACCTGTCGACGGCGCAATTCCGCACCGGCCATCTGGCCGAGACGATCCTGCACAAGCTCGATCAGGCCTGCGTACCGCCGCAGCGGCTGACGCTGGAAGTCACCGAGACCGTCTACATGGCATGGGGCGCTGATGTGGTGGCCGACACCGTTCGCAAGCTGCACGCGTCCGGCGTCGGCATCGCCCTCGACGATTTCGGCACCGGCTACGCCTCGTTGTCGCACCTGCGCCAGTTTCCCATCGACAAGCTCAAGATCGACAAGTCGTTCGTCCAGTCGACCGAGAGCGCGGCCATCGTCGATGCGGTGATCAATATGGGGTTGTCCCTCGGCATGCAGGTCGTCGCCGAAGGCGTCGAGCGGCCGGAGCAGCTCAATCTGCTGCGGCTGAAAGGCTGCGATCTGGTGCAGGGCTATGTCTTCGCCAAGCCGCTCGAGCCGGAACGGGTGGCCGCCTACATCGATGAATTCTGCCCGCACAAGAGCACGCGCGCGAACGGTTACGCCGTGGCCTCGTGAGAATGGCTAGGCTTCGGCCTCGGCCGACGCCGCGCCGCCGACGTGCCGGGCGATGAAGCGCGTGAGGCTCGGTCCCGTCAGCAGCACGACAAACAGGCGCCCCGCCTGCATCGCCATCACGAACGGCAGATCGACCTTGCTCGAAGCGGCGATGATCGCCACCGAGTCGGCGCCGCCCGGGCTGGTGGCGAGATAGGCCGTCAGCGGATCGACGCCGGCAACCATCACCAGCGCCGCGGCGAAACCGCAGCAGACGCCGATCAAAGTGAGCGTCGAGAGCACGACGCGCGGTAGAACCTTGGCGGCATAGATGAGGATGGGCCGGGTAAAGCGCGCACCGATGCTCCAGCCGACGAACGCGTAGCTGATCGTGAGCAGCCAGGGCGGCAGTTGGATGGTGATGAGGCCGACACCTTGCAGGATGATGCCGACGGCGAGCGGCACCAGCAAAGGTCCGGCCGGAATGCGCAAGACACGTCCGGCCACCGCGCCGAGCACCGCGAGCAGGAGCGTCTCGACGAAAGGCACCGGCATAATCTGCGGAAACCAGACGATTTCCGGCATGGCGCCGCCTGAACTGATCGCGAAGGCGCGCGCCACGACCGAAGCGACGATCGCGACGAAGACGACGCGGACATATTGCATGAAGGCGACAAGCCGCACGTCGGCGCCATAGGCTTCGGCCATCAGCGTCATCGCCGTAGCGGCGCCGGGCGAGGAGCCCCACACCGCGGTCGTGCCGGGCAGCACGCGCAGCCGCGTCAGCAGCCAGCCGATTGCCGTGCTGGCGACGATGACCGACAGCACGGTCGCCGCAAACAACGGCCAGTCGCGGTGCATCTCGCCGAGGATGGAGGCCGGCAGCGCATGCGCGATCAACAAGCCGACGATCGCCTGCGCAAAGTAATAAGGCGGGCGCGGCACCGGCACCGTCCAGGCGCAGCCGGAGAGCGTGATGCCCGCCGCCATCGGCCCGAGCAGCAACGCCGCCGGCAGGTGCACGGCCTCGAGCGCCACGACGAAGATGACGGACAGCACCAGCAGCACCGCCCATTGGGCGGCGAGCGTCCGGCGGGCCCGTGACAGGGGAAAGAGCTTCGTCACGGACTCGCGCTGGCCTTCCATGTCAGCCTTTCGTGAAGCCGATGTCGGCGCTGCGCACGACGCGTGCGATGCGCGGGAGGATGGCGCGGAAGGCCATCTCGTGCAGGTCCGCCGCCGTGCCTGCGCAAGCATCCTCGACCACGACGACGTCGTAGCCGAACTCCCAGGCAAAACGCGCGGTCGACTCGACACCGAAATTGGTGGCGATACCGCCGAGCACGATCGTGCGCACGCCGCGGCGGCGGAGTTGCACATCGAGATCAGTGCCGGTGAAGGCGCCCCACTGGTGCTTGGTGACGCGCAGATCGGAGGGCTGCGCCAGCCCGTCGACCAGCTTGCTCCAGTCCGGCGGCAAGCCGCCGGGCGCGCGCGGCATCGCTTGATCGACATTCGACGGCGGCGCGTCGGCGAAATCCGCGGCGAAAGCGACATTCACCAGCACGACGGGCGCCTGCGCCGCGCGGAACTTCTCGGCAAGCGCCTTGCCGGTGGCCAGCACGTCCGGCCCACTGCGCGGGTGGAGCGGCATCGCGACGATGCCGTTCTGAAGATCGATGAGAACCAGAGCGGTGGTGCGGGGGTCGAAGCTGGCCATAGGAATCCTTTATTGGCAGGTCGAAGGCACGCCGTCTGCCCCCTCGGCGGCATGCGCGTTATGCGCCCAACAGAGCAGACGCAATCACGCGGCCGGCTTGATCGCCGGCCGCTCCGAAGGTTGCACCTCGATCTCACGCAGGACGCCGCGGCGCAGGACATCGACCCCGATCGTACGGCCGATGCGGTCGCCGGTGAGGACCCGGATCAGGTCATCGACACCGGTCACCGGCACGCCGCCGGCGCTGACGACGAGATCGAGGCTCATCAACCCGGCGAGCGCCGCCGGGCCGTTCGGCTCGAGACTCGTGATGACCGCGCCCGAGGCATTCTCGATCCCCGCCGCGCGTGCGTGCCGGCGCGGCACCGCGGCGGTCTGCGCCGAGACGCCGATGTAAGCCCGGCGCACGCGGCCGTGCTGGATCAGCTCACTCAGCACGAACTGCGCGGTGTTGGAGGCGACCGCGAAACAGATGCCCTGCGCACCCATGATGACGGCGGTGTTGATGCCGATCACCTCGCCGCGCGAGGAGACCAGCGGCCCGCCCGAATTGCCGGGATTGAGCGCGGCATCGGTCTGGATGACGTCCTCGATCAGCCGGCCGTTGCGCGCACGCAAGGAGCGCCCGAGAGCCGAGACGACGCCCGCGGTCACGGTCGATTCAAAACCGAGCGGATTACCGATGGCGACCACGAGCTGCCCGCGCTTGAGCGTCTTCGAGTCGCCAAGCTTGGCCGTCGGCAGATCACGCGCCGCGCCCGCGCGCAGGAGCGCGAGGTCGGTGTCGCCGTCCTCGCCGAGCTTGCGCGCTTCCATGACGCGCCCGTCGGCGTCCTGGATGTGGATCTCCTTGGCGCCTTCAACGACGTGGCAATTGGTAAGCACGAGCCCGTCCGGCGCGATGATGACGCCGGAGCCGACGCCGCCGGGACGGCCATTGGCGCCGCGCACCTCCACGCGCACAACCGCCGGACCGACCGTGTCGGCGACAGACGTCACGGCGTGCGAGTAGGCATCGAGGATGTCAGTGTCGGAGACGGGAGGCGCCGACGCGCCCTCGCCTTCGGAAGACGAAGCAAAATCTAGCATGGCTGTTGCCGGGGTTATGGGGTGTGGCCCCAGATGTAGGTGCCGGCGGCCGGATTGGAAGGGCGCCCGCCTGCGGCGGCTCTTGGCTGCCCTTTGCCGGGCAGCGGCGGCGCACTTATCTCTTATGGGGCGGCGACCGGGAGAACGAGACGATGGCCGACGATGGGTTGATCACAGTGCCCAGCGCGCATGATTTCGAAAAGACCCTGGGGCGCCTTCTGGCAGCCCTGGCGGAGAAATCGATCACCGTTTTCGCCCGGGTCGATCATGCGGCCGGAGCCAAGGACGTGGGCTTGCGCCTGCGCCCCACAACGCTGGTCGTTTTCGGCAATCCGGTTGCCGGAACGCCTCTAATGGAAGCCTCGCAGTTTGCCGGCATCGACCTGCCGCTCAAGGCGCTTGTCTGGGAGGATGCCGGCGGAACCGTGCGGCTCACCTACAACGATCCGCACTGGATCGCAGCGCGCCACCACCTCGGTGACGCTGTATCGAAGCCGGTCGCGGCAATGTCGGCATTGCTGGCCGCCCTCGCGCAGCGCGCGACAAGCGCATAGGGCCAGCGGCCGGATCGTCCGGTTCATCCAGACTGTGAGGTTTCATAGGTTCCGCGACACGCACAGCCTCGCGCGCCGGGCGAGCGCTTGGCTGCATCCGTCTGCTTCGGCTGCATGATTGCGGAAAGTTCCGTATCAACAAGTGCTAACGCACATGCGCAAAACGAGACTTAAATCGAGACATCACCTTTAACCTTCCTCAATCGCTCGCCTATAGCCTGCCGGCGGACGTTCATTGGACCAAGCCGCGCGTGGCAAATCGTAAAGTATTCACTCTGGCTCACCGCCAGCCCGGCTTTCGCCTGTTGCCCGAGGAAGGCTTCAGCGCGCTAGCCGCCATCGCCGCGGTCGTCGCCTTGCTGGGGCTGCTCACGTTCGGCATCAAAGAATACGTCTTCCGTCCGCCGCCGCCGCCCGACCCCGGTCCGACCGAAGCCGACTACCGCGTCGGCTCGATCCTGTTCGTGCCGTGGACCGGCGAAACCAGATGCGAGGCGCGCGGCTTCGATAACGTGACCGGCCAGATCGTGCTCGATCGCACCTTCACCTGCGACATCAAGCCGGAGGATCTCATTGCGGAGGCAGCCGGCGGAAAGGCCGCGGCCGAAGCGCGGATGAAGGCCATCCTCAACGCCTTCAAGAAGTAGATGAGCAAGAGCGCACTGTCCGACGTCGATTTCATGACCCGTCATCCTGAGGTGCGAGCCCGTAGGGCGAGCCTCGAAGGATGAACGGCCCCTGAGATGCAACTGATTGCCTCACACCGGCCGTCACCCTTCGAGGTTCGCTTCGCTCGCTCCTCAGGGTGACGGGCCAAAGAGGGTCAGCGCTGCCCGCGCCCTCTTCCGCTCAATCGCTTTGCAGGATGACGTTCTTCACCATCGGATAGATCTGGTTCTGCCAGGTCCGTCCGGAAAACACACCGTAATGACCGACGCCAGCCTGCATGTGGTGGCGTTTGCGATAGGGACGCAAGCTCGAGCACATGTCGTGCGCGGCGAGCGTCTGCCCGACGGCACAGATGTCGTCCTTCTCACCTTCGACGGTGAACAGCATCGTCCGCCTGATCGCCGCCGGTTCCACCTTCTGGTTCTCGTAGGTGAGCTGGCCGAGCGGCAGCGCATGCTCCTGGAATACCAGCCGCACGGTCTCGAGATAGAATTCGGCGGTGAGATCGAGCACAGCGAAATACTCGTCGTAAAAGGCCTTGGTCTGTTCGGCCTTCGCGATCTCGCCCTTGGCGATGCTGTGGTACAGCTCCTGATGGGCTTTCACGTGGCGCTCCATGTTCATGCTCATGAAGGCCAGCAGCTGCACGAAGCCGGGATAGACGCGGCGGCCGGCGCCGGGATAGCGATGCGGCACCGTCGCGATGAGGTTCTTCTCGAACCAGGCAATGTCGTGCGAGGTGGCGAGCTCGTTCACCTTGGTCGGGTTGACGCGTGTGTCGATCGGCCCCGCCATCAACGTCATCGATCGCGGCTGCGCGGGATTGTCGCGCTGCGCCATCACGCTCGCCGCAACCAAGGCGGCGACGCAAGGCTGGCACACCGCCACCATGTGTGCGCCGGGACCGATGACCTCGAGAAACCGGATCATATGCGCAACATAGTCGTCGAAGCCGAAGCGGCCGGCGTCGAGCGGCACGTCGCGCGCATTGTGCCAGTCGGTGATGTAGACGTCGTGCTCGGGCAACATCGTGCGCACTGTCGCGCGCAAGAGCGTCGCGAAATGCCCGGAGAGCGGCGCGACGATCAGCACGCGCGGCTGCGCCTGATCGAGATCCTTCTTGAAGTGCAACAGCGTGCCGAAAGGCGTCACATCGGCCGCTTCCTCGGTGACCGCGACCTCGCGGTTGCCGACGGTGACGCTGGCGATGCCGTAATCCGGTCGCGTGTGCGTGAGGCCGGTGCGCGCGATGATCTCGTAGCCCGCGCCCAGATTGCTGAGGAACGACGGCCGCGCCGCACCGTTAAGGCGCACGCCGATTGACCCTGCGGCCATTTCGGCAAATGCGCGCATCGGCGCCATGACGTCGGAATGGGCTTGGTACGCTTGATAAAGCATGCAGTCCCCGGCGGCCCCGGCGGACCGCGGCGGTAGGCTAATGCATTTTATGTTGCACTGCGAGATAAAACTAAAGCCTTGTGCGAGGCTGCCTAAATCCCTCAACGACGCTGTGCATTTGAGGCGGTCTTTGTATGTCTATGCCGCGGACCCATGTCGTCCTGCTGAGACAAATCTATGCAGGATGGTCTGTTCGCGAGCCCATGCTCCCGGGCACCCGGTGCGCGGCCTCAATTCACCTCAATTTCTCTGCCGAAATTGTTGATTGGCCAGACCTTTCGTCTAAGCTGACGAAGCCGGGCCAAGACACACAAGGGACATGAGCGCCCCATGGCCAAGGCTACCCTGACGATCGCCAGCAAGAATTACGGCTCCTGGTCGCTGCGCGGCTGGCTGCTGTGCAAGATGGCAGGCTTGGACTTCGCGGAGCAGATCGTCGGCAGCGACGACCCCTCCACGCGCGCCGAGTTGCTGCTGCTGTCGCCGTCGTTCCTGGTGCCTTGTCTCACGCACAACGGAATCAAGATCTGGGACACTTTGGCGATCGCCGAGTACCTCAACGAGGTGATGCCCGACGCCGGCCTGCTGCCGAAGACCGTCGCCGCGCGGGCGCATTGCCGTTCGATCTCGGGCGAGATGCATTCCGGTTTCTCCAACATGCGCTCGGCGCTGCCGATGAATCTGAAGGCCTTTCATCCGGGCTTCAAAATCTGGGCCGGCGCGCAGGCCGATATCGACCGCATCGTGTCCGTCTGGCGCGATTGCCTGGCCAAGGCCAAGGGGCCCTTTTTGTTCGGCGACACGCCCTGCATGGCTGACGCGATGTTCGCGCCGGTGGTGACGCGCTTCATCACCTATGACGTCAAGCTCGATTCCGATTGCGCCGCGTATTGCAAAGCCGTCATGGCATTGCCGGCGATGCAGGAATGGCTCGAAGGCGCCAAGGCCGAGCCGGACGAAGTCGTCGAGCTCGACGTGGAGTTTTGAAACGCTAGTTGCGCGGCGCCGCGCGCAGGACCCAGCCCAGCACCGCGCAGATCGTCGCCAACGGGACGAGCGCGGTCCAGAAGCCGAGCGCATTGAAGGCGATCGCGCCGAACAGCACGCCGGCAGAGAACCCTGCGAAGATCGGCCATAGCTCAGCCGCGCGTGCCTTGGCCTGCGCGCGCATCGCGGAAGCGTCGTCATCATCGGGGCGGCGTCGCGCGCGCCAGGCGGCGCCCGCCCACTGCGCCACATCGAGCGCGATGGCGCTCGTATTCGTAGTCATGACGTTGGTGGACGATTGGCTCTTGAGCAGCAGATGCACCCAGGCGCTCTGCACGCCCATCGCGCCGATACCGAGCGCGCCGGTCGTGACCGCGAGCGGCGCCTGTGGTCCGGGGAAAGGCCAGCCGCTGACGCCGGCGGCGGCAAAGCCCGCCACCAACACCAATTCCGCGCCCAGCGTCCAGCACAGCGCCGGACGCAGCCCGCCACCGAGCGCCGCCAGGAACGCGGCCGCGATACCGGCGACGAAAAAGACCGGGAATGCGAGGATATGGATCGGCCAGGCCGGGTCGTATTTCACCACCTGCCCGCCGACCATGACGAAGCTGCCGGTGACTTGCGCGACGAACAGCCCGAACAGCCCCAGATACGTACAGACGTCGACAATGCCGGCGGCGAAGGCGAGCACTGCAGCCACAAGCTTCGGCATCTGGAACGGCTGCTGGCTCACAATTGCGCTTCCTTGTGGAGCTCAGGACTCACCCCGCATGGAGCCACCGCCCGATCCGCTCCACCGCCTCGTGCATCTCCGCGGCCGAGCCGGCGTAGCAGAAGCGCAAGAAGTGACGGCCGTCGATCGGATCGAAATCGATGCCGGGCGTGGCCGCGACATGCGCCTCGTTGAGCATGCGCTTGGCGAAATCGAGGCTGTCGTCGGAAAAGCGCGCGATGTTGGCGTAGAGATAGAACGCGCCATCGACCGGCAAGAATTGATCGAGGCCGGCCTTCGGAAGTCCCTCGGTGAGGATACGCCGGTTCTCCTCGTAGCCGTGCTTCACGGCCTCCATCTCCGCGCGTCCGTCGAACGCCGCCTCGGCGGCGACCTGCGCCAAGGTCGGCACCGAGATGGCAAGGTTCTGCTGCAGGCGCTCGACCGGCCGCACCAGCGCCTCCGGCAACACCATCCAGCCGATGCGCCACCCGGTCATGCAGAAATATTTCGAGAAGGAATTGATGACGACGACACGATCCGAGAGCGTCGCCGCTGTCTCGGCGGGGAAAGCATAATCGAGCCCGTGATAGATCTCGTCGGAGATCACCTTGATGCCCTCGCCCTCGGCCACAGCGATCAGGTGCGAGAGTGACTCGCGATCCATCATGGTGCCGGTCGGATTGGCCGGGCTCGCCACCAAGACGCCTTGCAGCGGTTTCTTGCGGTGCGCGGCGATGAGCGCCTCGCCGGTCAAAGCCCAGCGCGTCGCCGCCGACGTCTCGATCAGCACGGGCTCGCAATCGAGCGCGCTCAAGATGTGCCGGTACGGCGGATAACCCGGATTGGCGATCGCCACCCGATCACCCGGCTCGAACATCGTCAGAAAGGCGAGGATGAACCCGCCCGACGAACCGGTCGTGACCACCACGCGCGCGGGATCGACCGACAAGCCATAGGCATGCGCGTAATGCCGGGCGATGCGGGCGCGCAGCGTGGGCAGGCCGAGCGCCTCGGTATAGCCGATACGGCCGTGGGCGAGCGCCGCCTGCGCCGCCTGCCGGGCGGTTGCCGGCGCCGGCGCCGCCGGCTGCCCCACCTCCATGTGGATGATTCGGGCACCCTGCGCTTCGAGTTGCGAAGCCGCCGCCATTACGTCCATCACGATAAAGGGCGGGACATCGCTCCGTTTGGAGGGGGTCAATAGGCGTCTTGCCGCATCCAACATCGTTTCAGACCATTTCCGAAGCACAGCCGCCCCGCTGTTGCCGCATTCGGCGGCTTGCTTGCGGGCAGCGCAAGTCACAATCGAACTCGTGATGGCAAGGCGCGTTGACCGCCTCCGGGCGCGTCACTAGGGTCACGCCCATTCACCAGAGTTACCGCCAGTTGGTGGCGAAATTCGCGATGCTCGATCAGGCGACACCTACCAGGACGCGGCGCATGACGCCAGCCGCCCGCGCGATGGCGCTCGTCACCGCGATTGCGGTGGCGATCACGGCGATCGGCTCGAGCATCACCCCGGCGCGGGCACAAGGCGCGCCGCGTGGATTGCCCATCATCCGCGACACCGAGATGGAGCAGTTGCTGCGCGATTACGCGACGCCGATTCTGCGCGCCGCCGGCCTCGCCAAGCAGAACATCCGCGTGGTGGTCATCAACGACCGCGCCTTCAACGCCTTCGTCATGGATGGGCGGCACATCTTCATCAACGCGGGAACGCTGTTCGACGCCAAGACGCCCAACGAGGTGATCGGCGTGCTGGCGCACGAAACCGGGCATTTGGCCGGCGGCCATCTGGCGCGCATGCGCGAGCAGCTTGCTTCGGCGCAGACCGCCTCGATCATCGCCATGCTGCTCGGCGTCGGTGCCCTGGTTGCGGGTGCGCGATCCGGCGCCGGCGGCGGCGATGTCGGCGCCGCCGCGATCATGGCGCCGCAATCGGCGATCCAGCGCTCGCTGCTCGCTTATGTGCGCACGCAGGAAGACCAGGCCGACCACGCCGGCGTGAAATTCCTCAATGCCACCCACCAGTCGCCGCGCGGCATGGTCGATCTGTTCAAGCGGCTGAGCAACGAGAACCTGTTCGCCAATCGCTACGTCGATCCCTACCTGCAGTCGCATCCGATGCCGGCCGATCGTGTCGCCTCGCTCGAAGCGCAGGCGAAAGCCAGCCCCTATTGGAACGTCAAGGATTCGCCGGAACTGCAACTGCGCCACGACATGGTGCGCGCCAAGCTGGCCGGGTTCCTCGACCGGCCGGACACGGTGATGCGCCGCTATCCGCTCAGCGACAACAGCCTGCCCGCGCGCTATGCCCGCGCGATTTCGACCTACCGGCACTCCGATCTGCGCCAGGCGATCGTGCAGATCGACGGCCTCATTCAAAGCGAGCCGGGCAACCCGTATTTCTATGAACTGAAAGGCCAGGCGCTGCTGGAAGGCGGACATCCGAAGGAAGCCGTCGAGCCGCTGCGCCGTGCCGTTCAACTCTCGCATAACGCGCCTTTGATCGAGATCCTGCTGGCCCAGGCGCTCAATGCCACCGACAATACGAGTTATTCGGCGGAAGCAGTCAGTCTGCTGCGCGGCGCGATCATTCGCGAACCGGAGGCGCCGGACGCCTATGCGCAGCTCGCGGTCGCCTATGGCCGCAAGGGCGATAATGCCAATGCCGATCTCGCCTCCGCCCAAGCCGCGTTCAATCGCGGCGACGTATCAACCGCGCGCCAGCTCGCCTCGCGCGCCAAAACCGGTCTCAAGATCGGCACGCCCGCCTGGGTGCAGGCCGACGACATCGTCAATCTCAAACCGAATAACCGCAATTGATCACCCGCAAAGGACACACCTCATGATCAAGAGCCCGCGCCTTGCCGCTGTTGCCTGCGCCGCGTTGGTGGCTGCCGCCCTGCCCTACGCAGTGCGCGCGGACGAGTTCTCGGCGCCGCAGCGCGGCGAGATCGAGAAGATCGTGCGCGACTATCTCGTCTCGCATCCGGAAGTGCTGCAAGAGGCGATGACCGAGCTCGACAAGCGTCAGAGCGCGGCGGAAGCTGAGAAGCACAAGGACGTCGTCAAGCAGCAGGCGGCGACTTTGTTCTCCTCGCCGCGGCAGGTGAACCTCGGCAATCCGCAGGGCAATGTCACCTTCGTCGAGTTCTTCGATTACAATTGCGGCTACTGCAAGCGCGCCATGGGCGACATGCTCACGCTGCTCAAGGACGATCCGAACCTCAAGATCGTGCTCAAGGAATTCCCCGTGCTCGGGCCGGGCTCGGTTGAGGCCGCGCAGGTCGCGGTGGCCGTGCGCATGCAGGACAAGACCGGCAAGAAGTATCTCGAATTCCACCAGAAGCTTCTCGGCGGCCGCGGCCAAGCCGACCGCGCCCATGCGCTCGCGGTCGCCAAGGACATCGGCATGAACATGGCGCAGATCGACAAGGACATGCAGAGCCCCGAGGTGAAGGCGACCTTGGAGGAGAACTTCAAGCTCGCCGAGCAGCTCGGCCTCAACGGCACGCCGAGCTATGTCATCGGCGACAACGTCGTCGTCGGCGCCATCGGACTGCAGGGCCTGGAAGAGAAGATCAACACCGCCCGCTGCGGCAAGGAGAGCTGCTGAGAGCGGCGACTACGAACACCTGATCGATTCACGGCCGCCGCGGCGTAACGCCCGGCGGCCGATTTGTTTGCACAAAAACGCTGGAACCAAGTTCCATCTTGGTCGTTGTTGCGGCCATGTACACGATCGGGCTCGAAGAGGAATATTTCGTCTTCGACGCGCGCACGCGGCGCGCCGTGCGGCACCTCGACAAAAAATTTCTTTCGCGGGCGCAAAAAGAACTCGGCGACCGCGTGATGACGGAAATGTTGCAGTCGCAAATCGAGGTGGCGACGCCGCCTTGCACCACGCTGGGCGAGGCGCGCGCCCATCTGGCGCATTACCGGGCCACGTTATGCGGGGAGGCGGCGGCACGGGGACTGGGCCTCGCCGCCATGGGCACGTTTCCGCTTGCCTTCTGGCCGGAACAGGTCGCGACACAAAAAGAGCGCTATGGCCCCATCATGGACGATCTGCAGATGATCGGCCTGCGCAACATGCTCTGCGGCATGCATGTGCATGTCGAGGTGCCCGACACGGACCGGCGCATCGACCTGATCATGCGGCTGACGCCCTATCTGCCGCTGCTGCTCGCCTTCTCGACGTCGTCGCCGTTCTGGCAGGGACATTTGAGCGGGCTGGCCGGCTATCGCCTCGCCGCCTATGACGAGCTGCCGCGCACCGGCCTGCCCGAGCTGTTCCGCACCAAGGAAGACTTCGACGAATATGTCTCGGCGCTGGTCTGGGCAAAGATCATCCCCGACGCCAGCTACATCTGGTGGGCGCTGCGCCCATCGCTCCCGAATCCGACGATCGAGCTGCGCGTCGCCGATAGCTGCACGCGGCTCGACGATGCGCTGGCCATCGCCGCCCTCTTCCGCTGCCTGGTGCGGGCGCTCGACCGCGACCGCGCGCTCAACGCCGGCTTCGACCGCGTCGGCCGCGCGATCACGCAGGAGAACAAATGGCACGCTCAGCGCTACGGCATCGGCGCGATCTTCGTCGATCCTTTCTCGCGGTCGCCACTGACGGTGCGGGAGTGGCTCGACCAGGTACTCGACTTCATCGCCGGAGACATGACCGCCCTCGGCTGCGCCAAGGACATCCGGCGCCTCGACGCCATCCTGACCGAGGGCACCAGCGCCGACCGTCAGGTCGAGATTTTTGGCAAAGCCAAGGCGGCCGGCCGGCAGCGGCTCGCAGCTATGAAAGACGTGGTGGACTGGGCTGCGGCAACGACCCGGGAGGCCGGCGGAAACCCTTAAGAATGAAGGCCGTCCGGGCTTCCCCTCGCCCTCCGGCCCACCTATAAAGCGCTACTTCGCGGCACCCCTCACAGGGCGCCCGATTCGGCCCCGGGACCCCATGGCGAATACGATCTACGTCCTCAACGGACCCAATATGAACCTGCTCGGCACGCGCGAGCCCGAGAAATACGGGCGCGCGACCCTGGCCGACGTCGAGAAGCTGTGCCGGGCGACCGCCGAGCGTTTCGGGCTCGCGGTCGACTTTCGCCAGTCGAACATGGAAGGCGAACTGGTCACCTGGATCCAGGAGGCTTATGCCAAGAAAGCGGCTGGCATCGTCCTCAACCCCGCCGGCTATACCACCACCTCCATCGCCATTCTCGATGCGCTGCTCGCGGTCAGCGCGACCGTGCCCGCGATCGAAATCCACATCACCAACATCCACGCCCGCGAAAGCTACCGGCAGAGCTCCTATGTATCGAAAGGCGCCAAGGCCGTGCTCGCCGGCTTCGGCATCGACGGTTACGCGCTGGCGATCACCGGGCTCGCCGGCATGATCGGCGCCACGAAAAAGGATTAAGCGGAACAGCGATGGCAAAATCGCCGAAGACCTTTGTCGACCGTGACCTGATCCAGGAGCTCAGCAAGCTCCTCGACGAGACCGGATTGACGGAAATCGAAATCGAGCAGGACGGCCAGCGCATTCGCGTCGCGCGCGCGGTTGCCGCGGCGCCTGTCGTCATGGCGCCCGCGCGCGCCGCGGCGACCACGTCGGTGCCGCAGCCGGTCGGGGAGTCATCCTCGACGCCGCTCGATCCGGCGAAGCACCCCGGCGTCGTCACCTCGCCGATGGTCGGCACGGCCTATGCGGCGCCCGAGCCGGGCGCCAAGCCCTTCATCGAAGTCGGCAGCAAGGTGAAGGTCGGCGAGACGCTGATGATCGTCGAAGCCATGAAGACCATGAACCAGATTCCTGCGCCGCGCGCCGGTACCGTGATCCAGATCCTGTTCGAGGATGGGCAGCCGGTGGAATTCGGCGAGCCGCTGGTGATCATTGAGTGAGCGAATAGTGAGTAGCGAATAGCGAGTAGTAGGAATGTGCTTTTCACTATTCGCTACTCGCTATTTCGCTACTCGCCTCTTGGGCGTTGTACATGTTCGATAAAATCCTCATAGCCAATCGCGGCGAGATCGCGTTGCGCGTGCTGCGGGCCTGCAAGGAGCTGGGCATCCGCACCGTCGCGGTGCATTCGACCGCCGACGCCGACGCCATGCATGTGCGCTTCGCCGACGAGAGCGTCTGCATCGGGCCGCCGGCGGCGAAGGACAGCTATCTCAACATCCCGGCGATCCTCGCCGCCTGCGAGATCACCGGCGCCGATGCCGTGCATCCCGGCTACGGCTTCCTCTCGGAGAACGCGCGCTTCGCCGAAATTCTCGGCGAGCATGGTGTCGGCTTCATCGGGCCGAAGCCCGAGCACATCCGCATCATGGGCGACAAGATCGAGGCCAAGCGCACCGCCAAGCGCCTCGGCATCCCGGTCGTGCCGGGCTCGGAAGGCGGCGTCACCTCGGACGCCGAGGCGGCCAAGATCGCCGGCGAGATCGGCTATCCGGTGCTGATCAAGGCGGCGGCCGGCGGCGGCGGCCGCGGCATGAAGGTCGCGCGCACGCCCGCCGATCTCTCGACCGCGCTCTCGACCGCCCGCAGCGAAGCCAAGGCCGCCTTCGGCGACGACGCCGTCTATATCGAGAAATATCTGGAGAAGCCGCGCCACATCGAGATCCAGGTGCTCGGCGACGGCAAGGGTCGCGCCATCCATCTCGGCGAGCGCGATTGTTCGCTGCAGCGCCGCCATCAAAAAGTGCTGGAGGAGAGCCCCTCGCCCGCGCTCAACACGCAGGCGCGCGACGAGATCGGCGAGACCGTCGCCAAGGCCATGCGCGAGATTTCCTATCTCGGCGTCGGCACGGTGGAATTCCTTTACGAGGATGGGAAGTTCTACTTCATCGAGATGAACACCCGCATCCAGGTCGAGCATCCGGTGACGGAAGCAATCACCGACATCGACCTGATCTTCGAGCAGGTCAGGGTCGCCGCCGGCGCCGATCTGACGCTCACGCAGAGCGACATCCGGTTTCATGGGCACGCCATCGAGTGCCGCATCAACGCGGAAAACCCGGTGTCCTTCCGGCCCTCGCCCGGCAAGATCCTGCACTATCATCCGCCCGGCGGGCTCGGCGTGCGCATCGATAGCGCCGTCTATCAGGGCTACACCATCCCGCCTTATTACGACTCCCTCGTCGGCAAACTGATCGTGCACGGCAAGACGCGCCAGGAATGCCTGATGCGTCTGAAGCGCGCGCTCGACGAGGTGGTGGTCGACGGCATCGAAACCACCTTGCCGCTGTTCCGCGCGCTGGTCGCCGAGCCGGATATCATCGACGGCAACTATCACATCCACTGGCTGGAGCAGTTCCTCGCACACGGAGGAATGGAGCCCTGATGTCACTGGCGGCGGGAGCGCGACGGTCCCTTCCGAACTTGCAGCCGCTCCTGCTTGGCATCGGCTTCATCCTGCTCGTCGCCATCAGCATCAGCACGGTCTTCCTGGTGGACCGCGCCGCGACCGACTCGCAGGAGCTCGCGCAGACCCTCACGGTTCAGAACAAACTCTCCAACATCCTGCTCGCGCTACGCCGCGCCGAGAGCAGCCAGCGCGGCTACCTCTTCACCGACGAGCCGAGCTACCTGACCGACTACCAGCGCGCCGAGCCGGAGACCAAGCAGCTCATCGCCGACTTGCGTGCGCTCAGCAAGGACAATCCCGAGCGCACATCGATGCTCGATCGTGCCTCGCCGCTCGTCGATTCCAAGTTCGCGGAGATGAGCGAAACGATCCGGCTCAACGGCAGCGGCCATCGCAACGAGGCGCGTGCCGAAGTGCTCGGCGGGCGCGGCCGCGACGTGATGGATCGCCTGCGTGAGATGATCGACCTCGCGACGGCCAACGAAGCGCACCTTGTGGAGGTGCGCCGCGAACAGTCGCAGACGAGCGAGCGGCTGCTTCTGCTGGTCACACTGGTCGGCTCGGGCGTTATCGTGCTGATCGGCGCGGTGTCAGTCGTCCTCGTGCGGCGCAACGCCAACCAGGCGGAAAGCGCGCGCAACGAGCTCGCAGTCACCAATGCCAATCTCGAGCGCATCGTCGCCTACCGCACGTCCGACCTCACCGAGGCGAACGAGGAAATCCAGCGCTTCGCCTACATCGTCAGCCACGACCTGCGCTCGCCGCTGGTCAACATCATGGGCTTCACTTCGGAGCTCGAGGCGCTGCGCCAGGATATTTTCGAACAGGTCAAAAAGCTGTCCGCCGACCTTGCCGCGCTCAACGCGCAAGCGGCCGAGGCCTCGACGGAGTCCGAGATCGAACGCCTCGGCGCCGATTTCGACGAAGCCATTCGCTTCATCAAAAGTTCCATCGGCAACATGGACCGCCTGATCAACGCGGTGCTCAAGCTCTCGCGCGAAGGCCGCCGTCAGTTTTCGCCGCAGCGGGTCGACATGAACGGCATGCTGGAGCAAATCGTGCAGACCGTTACGCACCGCGCCGCGGAAAAAGGCGCGACTTTCACGGTCGGCGATCTGCCGCCGGTCGAAAGCGACCGCCTCGCGATCGAACAGATCTTTTCCAACCTGGTCGATAACGCCCTCAAATATGGCCGGCCCGAGGAGCCACTGCGCATCGAGATCGCGGGGCGCGGCAATGCGACACATGTGATATATGACGTGCGCGACAACGGCCGCGGTATCGCCGCGCAGGATCACCAGCGGGTGTTCGAACTGTTCCGGCGCGCCGGCGCCCAGGACACGCCGGGCGAAGGCATCGGCCTTGCGCATGTGCGGGCGCTCGTGCGCCGGATGGGCGGCAATATGGGTTTGAATTCCGAACTTGGCAAAGGAAGCACCTTCACCGTGACCCTGCCGCGGCGGTGGTCGGTTGAAAGCAGGAGCGCTGCATGAACAGTAAAATGAGTGAGCGGCCCGTCGAAATCGTGATGGTCGAGGATGACGAGGGTCATGCCCGCCTGATCGAAAAGAACATCCGCCGCGCCGGCGTGAACAACAAGATCACGCCATTCGGCAACGGCACCGACGCCGTGAACTTCCTGTTTGGCGCCGACGGCTCCGGGATCTCGAACAAAGGCCGGCCGCTGTTGATCCTGCTCGACCTCAATCTGCCGGACATGACGGGCGTCGATATCTTGAAGCGCGTCAAGACTAACGAGCACCTCAAGCGCATCCCGGTCGTCGTGCTCACCACCACCGACGACGCCGTTGAAATCCAGCGCTGCTACGATCTCGGCTGCAACGTCTACATCACCAAGCCGGTGAACTACGAGAACTTCGCCAACGCCATTCGCCAGCTCGGTTTGTTCTTTTCTGTCATCCAGGTCCCCTCACCGAACTGATCCATGCCGCGCACCGTTCTCTACATCGACGACGACGAGGGCCTGCGCACCTTGGTGCAGCGCGGCCTTGGCCGTGAGGGCATCAAGGTCGTTCCCGCCGCCGACGGCGAGGCCGGGCTGAAGGCGCTCGCAGCGGAGGAGTTCGACGTCGTTGCCGTCGACCTCTACATGCCGGGCCTGAGCGGCATCGAGACCATCGAGCGCATCAATCAGATGCCCAACCATCCGCCGGTCATCGTCGTCACCGGCGCGGAAGACAGCCGCATGGCGGTCGCGGCGCTGAAAGCGGGCGCCTTCGATTACGTCGTCAAGGATATCCAGGGCGAGTTCATCTATCTGCTGCGGGCATCCTTGTCCGCCGCCGTCGATGCCATGCGCATGCGCCGCGCCAAGGAGGCGGCCGAGGCCGAAGTGCGCGAAGCGCGCGACCGCTTCGAGGCGCTGGCGGCTGAACGCGCCTTGCTGATGCGCGAGGTCAATCACCGCGTCGGCAACAGCCTGCAGCTCATCTCGTCCATATTGACCCTGCAAGCCAATGCCTCGGGCAGCACCGACGTGCGCGAGGCGCTCGTCGATGCGACCGGGCGCGTGCTGGCGGTGGCGCAGCTCCACCGCCGTCTCTACACCTCCAACGACGTGCAGTCCGTGGCGGTCGATCAGTATCTCGACGCCCTGATCGAGGACCTGCGCCGCTCGGCCGAGAGCAACCAGCTCGCGCAGCTCACGCTGAGCTGCCAGCCGATCAGCATCGATCCCGACCGCGCGGTCGCGATCGGCGTGATCGTCAACGAGTTGGTGATGAACGCGTTGAAGTACGCTTATCCGGAAGGCAAAGGTCCGATCCGCGTCGATATCAGCGAAACGGACGCCAGCCGCGCGGTCCTGACGGTCGAGGACGATGGCGTCGGCATCGTCCCCCGCGCCACGCCGAAATCGACCGGCCTCGGTCAGCGCATCGTGCGCGCCATGGGCGAAAAGCTCGGCGCGAGCATCGAATACGATGGCAAGCACGCGGGCACCCGCGTGCTGGTGTCGTTCGATCTCCAACGCCCGGCGGCGCCGCGACCGGCGGCGTAAGGCGGCCGCCTACAGCTTCATCGAGATGTGGGCCTTTTCCGTCACCGACTTCCAGAGCACGAGATCGCTCGCCATCTTCTGCTTGACCGCGTCGACCGGGCTTCCGGCGACGCCGAGGCTGAGTTGCTTGGCCTTCGCCTGGAATTCGGGCGTCGCCAACACCTGACGCACCGCCTTGTTCAATGTCTCGATGATGGCGTCGGGCGTTTTCGGAGGCGCCCACACCCCGCTCCAGTCGACGACGGTCACACCCGGGACGCCGGCTTCCGCCATCGTCGGCACATCGGGCAAGGCCGGAAGCCGTTGCGGCGCCGTCGTCGCGAGGATGCGGATCGCGCCGGATTTCATCTGCCCCAACACCGGCGGCGGACTTGGAAGCGCGAACAGGACGTCACCGGAGAGCACCGCGACGACCATGTCGCCGGCGCCTTTGTAGGGGACGCGCGTGCCCTTGAAGCCCGCATGTTGAGCGAACAGCTCGGTGCCGAGCCAGAACACACTCGAGGACGACGCGTAGTTGGCCTTTTGCGGATTGGCCTTCGCATAGGCCACGAGATCGCCGAGCGTCTTGAACGGCGAATCCCCTTTCACGATCACGAACAGCGGAAACGTCACGACGTCGGTGATCGGGCTGAAGTCCTTCATCGTGTCGTAGGGCAGGTTTTCATAGATCGCCGGGTCGATCACCATGCCGTCGCAGGCCGTGAACAGCAGCGAATAGCCGTCGGGTTCGGCGCGCGAGACCAGTTGCGAGCCGATGATCGAGCCGGCGCCAGGCTTGTTCACTACCACGACGGATTGTTTCAGAACGTCGGAAAGCCCGGCGGCGACAAGCCGCGCCGCCACGTCGGTTCCGCCGCCGGGCGTATAAGGGACAACCAGCGTGACCGTGCGATTTGGATAGGTGTCGGCGAGAGCGCCGCCGCTCGCGGCCATTGCTGCCGAGGCGGCGGAGTAAGCAAGCGCCTGGCGGCGTGTGATACGCACGGTCATCGATGTATTCCCCCTTGAGAGCGCCTCGTTGTCAGGCAGAGCGCTTTTGTCTGATTGCGACGGATGCCTAGTATCCACCGCGCGGCAGGGGTCGGCTAGAATAATCGAGCCTCACGAGGACCTCGATCAGATCGCCTTTTCACCGTGACCGCGCCAGAGGTGGGCAGCATCCCAGCGCGGCAGGTCCTGACAAAACTTCTGAGCCGGCCGGTTGACGCATCCGCCGTGTGGCAACGCTCACGCCCATGAAAAAAATGTCGCACGGCATGAAGTTTCTTTCATGCCATGCGACGCTCCCCCTCTTCGAACGATAGATCGCGCGCGCAGCGCGCGCTTCAAGCCGTTCCAACCGTCAGCCGCGCCAGCAGCGTGCAGACCTGCTCAGGGTCGTAGGGCTTGGACACGAACATCGAGCGCGGCACCAGCGGAGCGATGTCGCCGGCGCCGAAGCGTCCGGAGGCATAGACGATCGGCAGGTCGGGCCGCCGCCGGCGCGCCCGTTCTGCCAATTCCGCGCCATTCATGCTGCCGGGCAAGTTGATGTCGGTGAAGAGCACATCCACGGCGGCGCCGGAGTCGATATAGTCGAGCGCGGCATCGCCGGTGGTCACCTCGTGCACATCGAAGCCACTTTCACTCAAGTATTCCGCAACCAGATGGCTGATGAGAACCTCGTCCTCGACCAGAAGGACCGATACCGGTGTTGAGGGATGCCCCATGGGGTTCCTCGCGGGTGCGGTGTGTGTGAGCATTTCGCGGGACCAACGCGAACCCGCGGAGAAAGATCGAGCTTTCGGAAAGTTGATAGGAATATGGTAAGCGCTGACTTAACATGCCGTACTGGTATGCTGAGATAGTGCGGGCGTACCCTTAAAAGATAACGGTCGCGAGCCGATCAGCCATGGCCAACCGCGAAAACGCCTTCGTTGAGATCACGCCGGAAGTGCTGCTCAAGGCCTATGCCTGCGGTATCTTCCCGATGGCGGAGAGCGCGGAGGATCCTGCGCTCTACTGGATCGAGCCGGACATGCGGGGGATTATTCCGCTCGACGGCTTCCATGTCCCCTCGCGTCTGGCGCGCACGGTGCGCACGACCCCGTTCAGCGTCTGGGTCGACCGCGACTTCGATGGCGTCATCGACGGCTGCGCCGAGCCCAAATACGACCGCGCCCGCACGTGGATCAATGCCCGCATCCGCCGCATCTATCGCTCGCTCTATACGCACGGCCACTGCCACACGGTCGAGGTCTATGACGGTGACATGCTGGTGGGCGGGCTCTATGGCGTTTCGCTCGGCCGCGCCTTCTTCGGCGAGAGCATGTTCCACCGCGCGCGCGACGCGTCCAAGATCGCGCTGGTGCATCTCATCGCGCGTCTCAAGGCCGGCGGCTATACGCTGCTCGACACGCAGTTCGTCACCGAGCACTTGAAGACGTTCGGCGCCCTGGAGGTGCCGAAGCGGCGCTATCACCGTCTCTTGGAAGAAGCGCTGCATGGCGAAGGAGACTTCGCCGCTTTGCCGACGCACTATCCAGTCAGCGGTGCCGAAGCGCTGGAGTTATTAAGGGCGAATAGCGAATAGGGAGTAGCGAATAGAAAGAGGACGGCCGGGCGCTATTCGCTTACCGCAATCCCGGCAGGAAACCCGGCTGCTGTGGCGGCTGTTGCGCACGCGGCTGCTGTTGCTGCGGCGCTGCCGGCGTGACCCGGCGCGCCGGCGCGCGCGTTGCAGGCTTTGCCGGCGGCGGCAGCGTGGCCGCACCCGCATCCGGCGACACCTCGGCGACCGCCGGGTTCTTTCCGCCTTTGCAGTCGGTGAGCCATACATCGTAGATCGGGTGCTCGACCGCGTGCAGTCCCGGGCTGGCTGCAAACATCCAGCCGGTGAAGATGCGCTTCACTTCGCCCTGCAGCGTTACCTCGTCCACTTCGACGAAGCTGTCGGTGTTTGGCGACTCGGTCGGCGGCCGCGAATAGCAGACGCGCGGCGTCACCTGCAGCGCGCCGAACTGCACGGTCTCGTTGATGGCGACATCGAACGAGATGGTGCGGCCGGTGATCTTGTCGAGCCCGGAGAACACGGCTGTCGGATTGGCGATCCGCTGCGGCGGCGGCTCGACGACGATCTCATCGCCGGGCTGCGTCGCGGCGTTGGCCGGCTGTTGCGCGCCCGGCTGCTGTGGCGTCGCGGCCGGCTTCTGCGCCGGATTGGTCGTGGCGACGCCCTGCTGCGGCTGGCCGGGCAGCGGCATAGGCTGCGCCTGCGCCGGCGCTTCGGCCGGTGCCGTGCCGGGCGGCGGCGCCAGATCCTGCGTTTGGATTCCGCCGGCGCCTGGACGGCCGGACGGCGGCAGGTTCATCGGCGCCGGTAGCGGCTCGGCCGGCGGCTCGTCGGAGCGCACGCCGCGCCGCGGACGCGGAACGTCGTCGTCATCATCCCCGTAATTAGGCTGCTGCGGATCGCCGTAATAGGGTTGCTGCGCCTGCCGCGGGTCGTTGCGGTTCGGATAGTACGGCCGCCGCGATACCGGCGGAGGGAGCGGCTCCAACGGAGATGCCGGCGGCTGGTCGGAGTAATAAGGCGGGCCGGAGCGATAATCGGGCGCCCCGCTGGGCACATTGGCCGGCGGACGCGGCGGCTCGTCGGTGAAGATCGAGCCGAACTGTGCCAGCGCCGGGCTTGCAGCGCCCAGTGTGGCCATCGCGAGGATGCAGACTGACAGCCTGGATCGCGCCATGAACCCGGATCGTCCCCCGTAAATCACCGGAGCGGATTCGCCCGCCGCGGTGCGGGGCCCGGTTAACACGCGGAATGCGGCGGCGGAAGGGCGGGAACTCGGAAGAAGCGAATGGGCAGTAGCGAATGGCGAAGCGTGACCTTTGCTACGCTACTCGCCCGGTGCCCAGGCCTTGTAATCGCCGGTCGCACGGGGACGGCGGCCTGCGGCCAAAGTCGAACCCGGCGGGCGATAGGCGCCCGGGGTGCCGGTCAGATTCGGCCGGTGCGGCTTCTGCCAGGAGCGCGGCTTGTAGTTTTCAGCCGTCGGCGGTGTGTCCACCGTGTGATGCAACCAGCCATGCCAGGACGGCGGCACGGTCGAGGATTCGGTGTAACCGTTGTAGATCACCCACCGGCGCTCGAAGAGCAGCGTCGGGTCGATCTTCCCGCCCCGCGTGCGGTAGTAGCGGTTTCCGAACTCGTCCTCACCCACCTGCTCGCCGAACCGCCAGGTCCAGAGCTGGGTCCCGAACGTCTGCGAATTCCACCAGGTGAAGACTTTCAGCAGGAAACTTTTCATCGCTGCCGCGCGTTGGCTGAAATTGACCGCGGCGTTGTGCCACCTCCTTCCCCCCATGTCCAGGGCGGGCGCGCGACGGTCACCGCGTTGCCAACGCATATCAAAGCCGCATGGATTCTCTTCGTCTCGTCCTCACGCACATCAAGAATTGGCTGAGCTGGCTGCCGAACCCGTTGGCGGCCCTGCTGATCCTCACCCTCGCCGTGATCGTTGCGCTTGTCGTGCACACGTGGCTGCGCAAGCTGACGCGCCGGCTTTTGGCCAGGCGCTATCCGCACCTCTTCGCCATCTTCACCCAGATTCGCGGGCTCACCCGCCTGGCGCTGCTGATCCTGGCGATGATCATCGCGCTCCCGGTCGCCCCGCTCGGCAGCAATACCTCGGTGCTGGTCGCGCGGTTGCTGGCAATCGCGATCATCTGCCTCGTCGGCTGGACGTGCATCACGGCGCTGCACATTGCCGCCGATATCTACCTGCGCCGCTACCGGCTCGACGTCGACGATAACCTGCTCGCGCGCAAGCACAACACGCAGGTGCGCGTGTTGCTGCGCGCGATCGATGGCGTGCTGGTGCTGTTGACCGCCGGCGCCGCGCTGATGACCTTCCAGGAAGTGCGGCAATACGGCGTGAGCTTGTTCGCGTCGGCAGGCGTCGCCGGCATCGTCGCCGGTCTCGCGGCGCGGCCGGTGCTGAGCAATCTGATGGCCGGCGTACAACTCGCGATGACGCAGCCGATCCGTCTCGAGGACGCGGTCATTGTCGAGAATGAGTGGGGCAACATCGAGGAGATCACCTCGACTTACGTGGTCGTGCGCCTCTGGGATTGGCGGCGCATGATCCTCCCTCTCACTTATTTCATCGAGAAGCCGTTCCAGAACTGGACGCGCGACAGCGCGGCGCTGATCGGAACGGCAATGATCTATGTGGACTATCGCGCGCCGGTTGGCGCCATGCGTCAGAAGCTCGAGGAGATCGTCAAGAACTCCAAGCTCTGGGATGGGCGCGTGGTCAACCTCGCCGTCACCGATGCGAAGCAGCAGACGATCGAAGTACGCTGCCTCGCCAGCGCCGGCTCCGCCGGACAGGTGTTCGATCTGCGCTGCGAGATTCGCGAGAAGATGATCGACTTCCTCCAGCGCGAACATCCCTCCGCGCTGCCGCGCCAGCGCACCGAGCTCGCGCTCGACAGCGACATCCGGGCCGCCGGCCATCTCGGCGGCGATGGTCACGAGGTAACAACGCGGAATAGCCAACCACGCGCCGCGCGCGGCTAGGCCCGTCCGGCAGCTCCTTTTAGCTCTGTGCCGTCCCCGCAAGCTGCTTGGCGATTGGCGTGTCGGCAAAATCGCCAAGGCCATCGAAATCGGTCGAGGCGCTGAGCGCCCTCCACTTCGCGTCCTCCCGCGCCCGGGCGGCGGCAAACTGGCCAGCAAGGAAGACGGCATCGGAGCCCATCAGCAGGCGCAATGGCGGCTGCGGCTCAGAGGCAATCCTGATGATCGCCTGCGCAACCTTCTTCGGATCGCTGCGCATGACATCGGGGTCGCCACGCAATTGGGTGAGCAGACCGACGGTCGGCTGATACTCGCTGCGGATCGCATCGATATGCATGGACGATCCCGCCCAGTCGGTCCGCATGCCGCCCGGCTCGACCACGGTCACCTTGATGCCGAGCGGCGCGACTTCCTTGGCAAGCACTTCCGAGAACCCGCCTACCGCCCATTTCGCCGTCTGGTAGGCGGCGATACCCGGCGTCGCGCCACGTCCGCCGAGCGACGAGATCTGGATAATGTGCCCGGCGCGTTGCGCGCGCATCAGCGGCAGTCCTGCGCGCGCGACGTTCACGACGCCGAACAAATTCGTCTCGATCTGCGCGCGGAAATCATCCTCGGCCATGTCCTCGATCGAATTAACGTTGGCGTAGCCGGCATTATTGACCAGCACGTCGAGGCGGCCGAAGGCATCGACCGCCGCCGCGACCGCCCGGCGCCCGCCCTCCGTGTCGGTCACATCGAGCGCTAGCGCGCGCACGCGGTCACCAAAACGATCCTCGAAATCGGCAAGCTGGTCGGGATGGCGCGCCGTCGCGACGAGCCTGTCGCCGTTCTCCAGAACCGCTGCTGCGAGCGCGCGCCCAAGACCGCGGGAACTGCCGGTAATCAACCACACCTTCGACATGAGTCTTGCACCTTCCATTGAACCGGAGCGGATATAGATGTGCAGTATCCATTCGGAAGAAGGCACCCACGGGAAAGATACGTACCTCATGGTAACCAGCGTCGCCGACGACACATTCGATTTCTGCGCCACCATGACCGACGCACAGGATGCGCTGGTGCACGAACTGCTCGAACGCGTCGCCGGCAAGTGGCCGCTGTCGGTGTTGCATGTGTTGGCGGAGGCGAAAGGCCCGTTGCGCTTCTCGCGCGTGCTCGAGCGCGTCGAGGGCATCAGCCAGAAAGTGTTGACGCAGACGCTGCGCGCAATGGAGCGCGATGGCCTCATCACGCGCAAGCTTTATCCGGAAGTGCCGCCGCGCGTGGAATACGAGATCACGGCGCTCGGACGCGACCTGCTGTTGGAAGTCGTCAAGCTCTGGCGCTGGATCGTCGGACGCCTTCCCGCGTTCGAGGCGGCACGTAACAAACTCTCTCCGTCATCCTGAGATAGCCGCGAAGCGGCCCTCGAAGGATGAACGGCCCCTGTACCCGGCTTGCCGCAGCGCCTCGGCCGTCGATCCTTCGAGGCTCGCGACTTGACAGTCCTCGCACCTCAGGATGACGGGACTTCGTCCGTGCCTCGATCAAGTGCAACTAGCCCCGCGCATACCGCCGGCGATACTCCGCCGGCGTGACGCCAACATGTTTGGCAAAGCTGCGGCGCAGCGTGTCGGCGTTGGCGAATCCGCATTGCACCGCTACCTGCTTGGGCGCATTGCGGCCGGCTTCCAGCAGCCGCCGCGCTGCAGAAATGCGCGCGGTCTCGACCCAGGCGGCCGGCGTCATCCCCACTTCCTTGCTGAACAACCGCGCGAAATGCCGGGGACTAAGACCCGCGCGCGCGGCGAGATTCTCCACGTTGTGATCGTCGGCCGGATGCGCGGCGACGAAACGCTGCACCTGCTGCAGCGCCGAGCGCCCCGCAGGCCGCGCCTCGCCCTTGCGGCTGAACTGCAATTGTCCGCCGGGCCGCTTGAAGAACATCACCAGTTGGCTCGCGACGCGCTTGGCGATGTCACGGCCCAGATCCTCTTCGACGAGCGCCAAAGCGAGATCGAGGCCGGCGGTGACGCCCGCCGCCGTGCGCACTTTGCCGTCACGCACATGGATCGCGTCGGCGTCGACGCGCACCGCCGGATAAGCATGCGCCAATTGCTCGGCGACGGACCAATGCGTGGTCACGCGCTTGCCGTTGAGCAATCCGGCCGCGGCAAGGAAGAACGCGCCGCTGCACACCGACCCGTAGCGGCGCGTCGCCGGCGCGACGCGGCGGAGCCAGTCGACAACCGTATCGTTGAGACGGACTTGCGCCGCATTGGGCGAGCCGGCGATCAGCAATGTGTCAATCGGCTCGCCGCGCGACTGACCGACAACTGCATCCGGCACCAGCCGCGCGCCGGATGAACTGCGGATATCGCCGGGCGCCGTGCCGATAACGCGCAATCGATAAATCTCCCTGCCCGCCTGCGCATTGGCTTCGGCAAAGACATCGAGCGGGCCCGACACGTCGAGAAGCTGGATGCCCGGCACGGCAAGCATTGCCACCGTGCACGGCGGCGTTTTCGAAAGAGCAGGCTTCAGCATTCGCTCGTCACCGTGATGTCCGTTCAAGGCCGCACTTGGCAGGATTTGACGTAATCAGTCAATTGCAGACGGGCCCGTACGCGGCCACTTCCTTGGACAACGCCCCAGACTGGAGAAGGCCCATGACCTCGTCGATCGCAGGCATCAAAGTTCCCGACAGCAAACTGGCCCGCGCCGTGACCGAACTCGTGCGCGACACCGAGACGCCGTTGCTGTTCAATCATTCCAGCCGCGTTTTTTACTTCGGCGCGTTGGCCGGAAAGCGCCGCGGCCTCAAATTCGATCCCGAGCTGCTCTATGCCGGCGCCATGTTCCACGACATGGGGCTGATGCCGTCGCACGCGAGCGCGCATGACCGCTTCGAGGTGGATGGCGCCAACGCCGCCCGCGACTTCCTGCGCAGCCATGGCATCACGCAGCAGGACATCGATACGGTATGGACCGCCATCGCCCTGCATACGACGCCCGGCATTCCGCAATACATGCATCCGGTCGTCGCGCTGGTCACCGCCGGTGTCGAGATGGACGTGCTCGGCATGGCGTATGCGGAATTCAGCGACGCCGACCGCGAGGCCGTCGTGAAGGCGCATCCGCGTCCGGCGACCTTCAAGGAAGACATCATCCAGGCTTTCTACGACGGCATCAAACATAAGCCGGAGACGACCTTCGGCAACGTGAAGGCCGACGTGCTCGCCGACAAGGATCCGCATTTCCACCGCGGGAATTTCTGCAGCGTGATCCGTCAATCCGCATGGCAAGGGAGCCCGATTCACGCGCACGCACAGCAAAGATGATGCGCGCGATCGTGGCAGCGCGCACGGACACTCTCACTAACCAGGAAGCGACAATGTCTACCGAGAACCGATTCACCAGTGCGACCGGCGCGCCCGTCGCCGACAACACCACCATCATGACTGCAGGTCCGCGCGGCCCAGCGCTGCTGCAGGATATCTGGCTGATCGAGAAGATTGCACATTTCGACCGCGAAGTGATCCCGGAACGGCGCATGCATGCGAAGGGCTGGGGCGCCTACGGCACCTTCACGGTGACGCACGACATCACCCACTACACGCGCGCCAAGCTCTTCAGCGAGGTCGGCAAGGTGACGCCGATGTTCGCGCGCTTCTCGACCGTCGCCGGCGAGCGCGGCGCCGCCGATGCGGAACGCGACATCCGCGGCACCGCCCTCAAGTTCTATACCGAGGAGGGCAACTGGGACATCGTCGGCAACAATACGCCGGTGTTCTTCTTCCGCGACCCGCTGCGGTTTCCGGACCTGAACCACGCCATCAAGCGCGATCCGCGCACCGGCCTGCGCAGCGCCGACAACAACTGGGATTTCTGGTCGCTGCTGCCCGAGGCGTTCCATCAGGTCACCATCGTCATGTCCGAGCGCGGGATCCCGAAGAGCTTCCGCCACATGCACCTGTTCGGCAGCCACACATTCTCGATGATCGATGCCGCCAATGAGCGCGTCTGGGTCAAATTTCATTTCCGCACGCAGCAAGGCGTCGCCAACCTCACCGACGCCGAAGCGGCCGCGATTGTGGCGGGCGACCGGGAGAGCCACGGCCGCGACCTGCTCAACGCTATCGAGGGGGGCGACTTCCCGCGCTGGACACTCTTCATCCAGGTGATGACCGAGGCGCAGGCGAAGACGCATAAGCACAATCCCTTCGACCTCACCAAGGTGTGGCCAAAGGCCGACTATCCACTGATCGAGGTCGGTGTGATGGAGCTCAACCGCTATCCGGACAATTATTTCGCGGAAGTGGAGCAGGCCGCCTTCTCGCCCGCCAACATCGTGCCCGGAATCAGTTTCTCGCCCGACAAGATGCTCCAGGCGCGCCTGTTCTCCTATGGCGACACCCAGCGCTACCGGCTCGGCGTCAACTTCAACCACATCCCGGTCAACGCACCCAAATGCCCGTTCCAGAGCTATCACCGCGACGGCGCGATGCGCACCGACGGCAATCTGGGCGGCACGCTCACTTACCATCCCAACAGCGCCGGGCTTTGGAGCGACCAGCCCGATTTCTCCGAGCCGCCGATGCCGATCGATGGTGAAGCCGCGCATTGGGATCATCGTGTCGACGACGACCACTATGAGCAGCCGGGCAACCTGTTCCGGAAAATGACGCCCGAGCAGCAGCAGGTGCTGTTCGACAACACGGCGCGGGCGATGGGCGACGCGAAGCCGCACATCAAGCAGCGGCACATCGACAACTGCGCAAAGGCCGATCCGGCCTACGGCAAAGGCGTCGCCGATGCGATCGCGAAGCTCGCCAAGGATCAGGCAAACCCGATGAGCGAGGCGGCCGAATAGGATCGTAAGCTACGCAATCGCGGAGAGCAGCGGCGTGTGTCGCCAAGCGGCACGACCACGCGACCGCTTAAACGTGTTGCGTCTTGCCAGTTTATATGGCCTAGTTTGCCCACGAATTCAGCAGCGCGGCCTCGTCCAATGGAACGGAACGCGCTGCTGTCGTGACTGACAGTGCCGGTAAAAAGGCGGGCCCCCCGTGGGTCCGCCTTTTTCTTTTGGTTCCTCGGCCTCGTTTCGAGCGAATAGATAGGGAATGCAACCCCGTACTTGCCAATGTCATATTTGCTACCTATGGTAGCAATGAGATCGCAGATCGAAAACGGGGGGAGACATGGCGATCAACAACATACTCGAAACCGGCAGCCATTTCGGGACGGTCAATACGTTTGCCACCTTCACCAAGACGATCAATTTCGCATCGTCTTCGATCCTCGCGACCCCCTGGGTGCAGGGCTTCAGCAACAACAGCGATGACGGCGGGGTCGGACTGAGCGTGCTGAGTTTCAAGACTTCGGCCGGCACGACAACGGGCTCCTTCATGCCGGGTGTCTTTGCGAATAATTGCACCAGCGTCACGTTCCGCATGGCGACCAACGACTGCATCACCGACGCCATATTTCGCGTCTTCTTCTTCTAGCTGGACGGGGGACACGTCATGAGCACGATCGGGACTGTGGAGGTCACGCATGAAAGCGGCGTCGCGATCTATGACGCAAAGACCGGCGATATCGTCCATCGCCATGAGGTGCTGACGGTTCGCGGCGGCACACATCCGGACGAGAAGACCATGGAGCGGGAGGCATTGGCCCTGTTCGCGCAGTCGCATCCGGACCACCGCGCGGAAACCGCAGTGCTGCATTTCGATCCGCGCGCGCTCGCCGCGGGCCAGTTCCACAAGGTCGATGTCGCGGCACGCCGTCTGGTCGAGGTTCCCGTCGCCGCGGGGCCGTTGCGCCGCTGACGCGATCCGCATCGGCGGACGCAACCGGTGGGCGCGACCGCAGCCCCGTCCGCCGGCTTTGGCCGAATTCACAGCTGTATGAACGGCCCTCTCGCTTACCCACACCTTCGCGTGCTGCCTTAAGCCGCTGAAACGCTTTCGAGAATCAGCGACTCCGGAACCGGCTTTGCCGGTGCCATCCCCGGCTTATCCAGCCGCGGCGGCACGGCGCATCATTGCTGTGGGCAACGCGCAAGGCCCGATTTTCGGTCGTTTTTTCGTCATCCAGGCAGGCATAAAAGCCTGCCTCCACAGCCCGCGAAAAGCGCTTCCCGCGCCCGCCTTGGCGCTCGATACTCGCGCCGTTCCCGCCCCCCGTTCTGTGCAAATGTCATCCGGTAGACACAGGATTTAGCGGTTCATTCAGATTTGATGACTATATCTTGTTGACGGGTGCGGCGAGTCCACTTAGCTTCCTGTTTGTCCGGTACGGTTGAGTAACAAGTTTCCTTCCGGACCATCACAACGGCTCTCGACAGGCTCTCCCCCGCCCGAAACGGCGCTCCGGGGACAAGGATTGTCTGTCTGTTGGGGGCCGCAACGGTGCCCGGTTGGAAGCACCGGACATAAGTAAACGGTTGGGCGTCGGACGGCGTAACGGGCGTGAACGGGCGGGCGCGGACAGGCCTGTCGGGGACTATACTCGGATGGCCTTGCCAGCCGTCCGGACAAGCAAGGGGCTAGAGACACATGCGGATCGAACGGCGCTACACCAAAGAAGCGGGATCGGCCTACGCAGGCATCGACTTCAGGCTGACCACCAGCGAGATCCGCAACCCGGACGGCTCGGTTGTCTTCAAGCTCGACAATGTCGAGGTGCCTGAATTCTGGTCGCAGGTCGCCTCCGACGTCCTGGCGCAAAAGTATTTCCGCAAGGCCGGCGTGCCTGCGCGCCTGAAGAAGGTCGAAGAAGAGACCGTCCCCTCCTTCCTGTGGCGCTCCGTCGCCGACACCGAGGCGCTGGAAGCGCTGCCCGAGAACGAGCGCTATATCGGCGAGCACTCCTCCAAGCAGGTGTTCGACCGTCTCGCCGGCACCTGGACCTACTGGGGCTGGAAGGGCGGCTACTTCGACAGCGAAGAAGACGCGCAGGCCTTCTTCGACGAGCTGCGCACCATGCTCGCCACGCAGATGTGCGCGCCGAACTCGCCGCAGTGGTTCAACACCGGCCTGCACTGGGCCTACGGCATCGACGGCCCCAGCCAGGGCCACTATTACGTCGATTACCTCACCGGCAAGCTGACCAAGTCGAAGAGCTCGTACGAGCACCCGCAGCCGCACGCCTGCTTCATCCAGTCGATCAATGACGACCTCGTCAACGAGGGCGGCATCATGGACCTGTGGGTGCGCGAGGCGCGCCTGTTCAAGTACGGCTCCGGCACCGGCACCAACTTCTCCAACCTGCGCGGCGAAGGCGAGCGCCTCTCCGGCGGCGGCAAGTCGTCCGGCCTGATGAGCTTCCTCAAGATCGGCGACCGCGCCGCGGGCGCCATCAAGTCGGGCGGCACCACGCGCCGCGCGGCCAAGATGGTGATCGTGGACGTCGACCATCCCGACATCGAGAAATACATCGAGTGGAAGGTGCTGGAAGAGCAGAAGGTGGCGGCGCTCGTCACCGGCTCCAAGATCAACCAGAAGCACCTCAAGGCCGTGCTCAAGGCCTGCGTGAACTGCCAGGGCTCGGGCGACGACTGCTTCTCGCCGGAGAAGAACCCCGCGCTCAAGCGCGAGATCAAGCTCGCGCGCAAATCGCACGTGCCGGACAACTTCATCAAGCGCGTGATCCAGTTCGCCAAGCAGGGCTACAAGGACATCGATTTCCCGACCTACGACACCGACTGGGATTCGGACGCCTATCTCACGGTCTCGGGGCAGAACTCGAACAACTCGGTGCGCGTTACCGACCAGTTCCTCAAGGCCGTCGAGTCCGACGGCAAGTGGGACCTGACCTTCCGCAAGAACAACAAGGTCGCGCAGACGCTCGACGCGCGTGAACTGTGGGAGAAGATCGGCCACGCCGCCTGGGCCTGCGCCGATCCGGGCCTGCAGTACCACACCACGGTCAACGACTGGCACACCTGCCCGGCTTCCGGCGAAATCCGCGCGTCCAATCCGTGCTCGGAATACATGTTCCTGGACGACACGGCGTGCAATCTCGCCTCGCTGAACCTGCTCACTTTCCGCGACGCCAAGACCGGCAAGTTCGACGTCGAGGGCTACGAGCATGTCGTGCGGCTGTGGACGGTCGTGCTGGAAATCTCGGTGCTGATGGCGCAATTCCCGTCGAAGGAGATCGCGCAGCTCAGTTACGAATTCCGCACGCTCGGCCTCGGCTACGCCAATATCGGCGGCCTGCTGATGACCTCGGGCATTTCCTATGACTCGGATGCCGGCCGCGCCATCGGCGGCGCGCTCACCGCCATCATGACCGGCGTCTCCTATGCCACCTCGGCCGAGATGGCCGAGAAGCTCGGGTCCTTCCCCGGCTACAAGAAGAACCGCGAGCACATGCTGCGCGTGATGCGCAACCATCGCCGCGCCGCGCACGGCGAGCGCACCGGCTATGAGAAGGTGGCGACGCCGCCTGTGCCGCTCGATCATGCCGCCTGCCCCGATCAGGCGCTGGTGACGCACGCAAAGGCCGCCTGGGACAAGGCGCTGGCGCTCGGTGAGAAGCACGGCTACCGCAATGCGCAGGCCACCGTGATCGCGCCCACCGGCACCATCGGCCTGGTGATGGACTGCGACACCACTGGCATCGAGCCCGACTTCGCGCTGGTGAAGTTCAAGAAGCTCGCCGGCGGCGGTTACTGGAAGATCATCAACCGCGCCGTGCCTGAGGCGCTGCGCACGCTCGGTTATTCGGAAGCCGACATCGCCGAGATCGAGGCCTACGCGGTCGGCCACGGCACGCTCAGCCAGGCGCCCGCGATCAACCACACGACGCTGAAGGCCAAGGGCTTCACCGACGAAGCCATTGCAAAAGTCGAGAAGGCGCTGCCGACCGCGTTCGACATCAAGTTCGCCTTCAACAAGTGGACGTTGGGCGAGGACTTCTGCCGCGATACGCTCGGCATTCCGGCCGAAGACCTTGCCTCACCGGCCTTCGACCTGCTCGCCGCCATCGGCTTCACCAAGCGCGAGGTCGAGGCCGCCAACATCCACGTCTGCGGCGCGATGACCGTGGAAGGCGCCCCGCACCTGAAGGCAGAGCACTATCCGGTGTTCGACTGCGCCAATCCGTGCGGCCGCACCGGCAAACGCTATCTGTCGGTCGAGAGCCACATCCGCATGATGGCGGCCGCGCAGCCCTTCATCTCCGGCGCCATCTCCAAGACCATCAACATGCCGAACGACGCCACGGTCGAGGACTGCAAGGCGGCCTACCTGCTCTCGTGGAAGCTGGCGCTGAAAGCCAACGCGCTTTACCGCGACGGCTCGAAGCTGTCGCAGCCGCTCAATTCGCAGCTCATTGCTGACGATGACGAGGAGGACGATGCGGTCGAGACCTTCCTCGAACGTCCCGCCGCGGCACGCGCCAGCGCGCTCGCCGAGAAGGTGGTGGAGAAGATCGTCGAGCGCGTCACCGTGCTGCGCGAGCGCGAGCGCATGCCCGACCGCCGCAAGGGCTACACCCAGAAGGCGGTGGTCGGCGGCCACAAGGTCTACCTGCGCACCGGCGAATACGATGACGGCCGCCTCGGCGAGATCTTCATCGACATGCACAAGGAAGGCGCGGCGCTCCGCTCGATCATCAACAACTTCGCCATCGCGGTGTCGCTCGGCCTGCAATACGGCGTGCCGCTCGACGAATATGTCGACGCCTTCACCTTCACCCGCTTCGAGCCGCAGGGCCCGGTGCAGGGCAACGACTCGATCAAATACGCGACCTCGATCCTCGACTACGTGTTCCGCGAGCTCGCGGTCTCCTATCTCGAGCGCTTCGACCTCGCGCATGTCGATCCGAGCGAGTCGGGCTTCGACGCGCTCGGCAAGGGCGAGACCGAAGGCAAGGCTTCGCCGGCGATGCAATATGTGTCGAAGGGCCTGACCCGCTCGCGCACCGACCGCTTGCAGGTGGTGCAGGGCATTGCTTCATCGCCCGCGACCGGAGCCGCCGTTGCCGGTAGAGTGACTGCGCTGCACGGCGCCGGCGCCGCGACCGCGCTCAAAGCCGAGCCGGAAGCCAAGCTCTCGCCGGCCGAGCAGCTCGAGCACCGCATCGACGAGCACGACGCGAAGCTGCACGCCAAGGCCGCGGCGACCGAGAAGCGCGCCGAAGCTCGCGCCAAAGGCTACGAAGGCGAAGCTTGCGGCGAATGCGGCAACTTCACTTTGGTGCGGAATGGCACGTGCATGAAGTGCGATACTTGCGGTTCGACAACGGGGTGTTCGTAACAGCCGGCCCGTCATGGCCGGCGGGTGAAATGGCGCCGCGACGGCGCTGCCGACGCGCCCGCCCGGCCCGAGGATCGAGGATCGAGGATCGAGATGTTGCCGCCCTGCTGCGTCTGGATCGTCGAGCCGCGCAGGTCGAGCGTGCCGGTCACGACGAGCTGATTGGCGCCGTTGCTGCCGCCGTCGAGGCTGTTGGCGGTGTAACCGAAGCTCGCCGGGAACAGCGTGTTGATCGCCTGATAGCCCGCAGAGTACTGGTGGAAGGTGGCGCTTGTGGCGTCGTTATAGTCCTTGCCGGTCTTGTCGAGGATGCCGAAAAACACCTGCTGGACGAGGATCTGCGGCTGATCGGCCGGCAGCGTCTGGAAGATCGTCCAGGCGGCGTCGGCGGTCAGCTAAGGGTCAAAATGCGACCAAGTGCCTTTCAGGCTGCCGCTGCTAACAGCCGGAGCGCCTGAAACCGGACCTCGCCACTTTTGTCCGCGGCAAACGGATCATGCTGATCGGCTCCGCAACAGATGAGATGAGCATGCAAATGCCGACCACAGACGGTCGCGAAAAACTCGCATCGGAGCCCATGGAATAAGGGAAAGCTGACGCTGCGGGACGATAAGAGCCTTCGGAAGGCGCGCGTGCAATGCGCCTTCCATTCAATAATGGCACCGATCGTCGCTCACCCGCGATGCTTGTTCTTCTTCGGCTTCTTGCCGAATGCGGGCTTTGCAAACGGCGCGGCGTCGTCACGTCGCGGCTTCCCGCCGTGAGCCGGCTTGGGCCCGTGGCGATGCTTTTTGTTGAATCCCGGCTTCTTATCGAGTTTCGGCACTCCTTCGCGGGAGGGCTCACCCTGATGTTTGCGCGCCTTGTCGTAGCGGGGCTTGTCGTTCCGACGCGCTCCGCCGTCATGCACGTTGCTGGGGCTCGCAGCCCTGTCGGCCCCCTTTACGGCTGGCGCTTCGCCTCGCGGGCCTTCAGGCATCGCCTCGATGCCGATGTGCTCTTCCTTATCGGGGCGCTTTATTTGGGTCGCGAACTGCTCCGCCGCCTGCGCTGAAATCTCGAACTCGGTGATGGACTCGTAGATTCTGATTGCACCGATGTCATGCCTGTCGATGCCGCCGCGACGACAGATCATCGGCAGCAGCCAGCGGGCTTCGGCATTCTTCCGCCGGCCGACGCCCGCCCGAAACCATACGCTGCCCTCCGCTATGCTGTGGCGAAACCCGGGCTTTTTCTTCCGTGATTCCGATCCGGCGCTGCTGTCGTCGGGGCGCGCATTGCGGCCCTCGCGCTTTCCACCGCGATCGTCCCGCGACCGGCCGCCGCCATGGTCGCGACCTTGGCCGGGATCGAGGATGTCTTCGGGCGACGGAAGCCGCGAGCGATAGATGCGGGCCAGTGCCGCGGCGATATCCTCCGGCGACCGCTCGGAGAGCAACGCGCGCGCCAGTGTCAGATCGTCCTCGGTCGGCTCCTCGGTGAAGACAACGTCTTGCAGCATGCGCTGCTGATCGAGTTTGCGGATTTCTTCGGCTTGGGGCGCCGTGCCCCACATGGCGTCGATGCCCGCCTGGTCGAGCATGAGTTCTACGCGCCGGCGGCGCGCAGGAGGCACCAGCAATACGCTCACGCCCTTTCGGCCCGCACGACCGGTACGGCCGGAGCGATGCTGCATCACTTCCGGGTCATTCGGCAGATCCGCATGAATGACGAGGCCAAGGTTCGGCAGGTCGATGCCGCGGGCCGCGACGTCGGTGGCCACACAGACGCGTGCACGCCCCTCCCGCAAAGCCTGCAGCGCGTGCGTTCGCTCGCCCTGCGTCAACTCTCCCGATAGAGAGACCACGGAGAACCCGCGCTCCAGGAGCGCCGCTTGCAAATGCCTGACGGCATTTCTCG
>Ga0310811_10000346_pt1 | contig 63401 bp, 56 predicted proteins | sample YCmetagenome_FD_207642 | JGI IMG/M metagenome (GOLD analysis project Ga0310811, IMG submission 207642) | Soil microbial communities from experimental microcosm in Duke University, North Carolina, United States - YC | ecosystem: Engineered > Artificial ecosystem > Soil microcosm > Unclassified ... | reverse complement strand
CGAATAACTCATCGTGGTCGTTAGTGATCGAAGAGATGTTTGGTGGGCAACACCGAATGATGGAACGGAAACGGGCCGAGCTACAAAACGGGTGGAAGCAGATGAACAATGATGACCAATTAACGAGTGCTTCGGCGCTGTTGGAAATGTATGCGACCAAAACCCAAAAACCCCTCCTCAAAAGGGGTTGCCAAGGCCGACTTCCTTAGAGATGTTATCAACAATCATCGCGCACCCCTACCCAAGCCGTTTTTGACCTTAATCAATTTGCCTTTAATGCCGCGGTCCAGTTGATGACCACGGTTAGCGGCGGCTGCGAAGCTTCCTCCGCCACCGGTGTGTTCACCAAGAATCGCTGATCATCTTCGGCAAGGTCATACGTGTGGCCGAGGAAATCAGTGACCGCGTGTAGTTGGAAAAGCTCCTTGGGTGTACCTGGGTCCAACGAAGCGCCGACATGCACAGGCACAACCATCAGCTTCTGGTCGGCCGCCACGTAGAAGATCTCCCTGCCATCATGAGACCACTCCGGCTGGTTGCCCCCAATGCTGGAAATCCGCCATTTGCCCCCAGGCGAGAGGAATTGTTGTGCGTAAACCTCCCACTTGCCCGATTCGTCAGACACATAGGCAAGCCAGCGCCCGTCCGGGGATATGCGCGCGTCGATCTCGTTAAACTGGGTCCGCACAACCGCTTGCGGTGTAGGATCGCCCGTGAGCGGCATCGCCCAGATGTTCCAATTGGTGCCCAGCTCATTTGCCATGTACACCACGTAGTGCCCGTCATGCGACCAATCGGTAGCAATACTGTCGATACCACTGCGCATTAGCCGCTTCTCTTCCGCACCGCTGGTCACGACTTTCTTGAAGAGGTTTGGTGGCAAACCATCACGTGGAGAAGCAAATATTACGCTGCCGCTGTCAGGAGCCCAAACAGGGCCAACGTCGAAATCTCCGAACGAGAAGCGCCTCGGAACACCGCGAGAATCGATTAACCACACAGAGATATTGTTCGCTGATTCGACACGGTCCACGGCCACCGTCCTCCCGTCGGAGGAGATACGTGGTAAGCGAAATGGTCCCACCGATCCAAGCGTAGCCAGTCGCGTCCCGTCACGCCGATACCATACTAATTGCGTCGGCTGGAATCGCCTTCCCGTCCAATATACGAGTACACCATCACGCGAAACAGAGAAGGAATAACTGCCTCCGCTCGCTGATTCCACAGCGTCCACGATCCGAATCGGCTGTCCTAGAGTTTGTACCGACTTGATATCGAAAGGCTGCGCCATCAGCGCTCCGTTTCGCCCAAATAACAGATACCCAGGTTCCGCATATTCTGCTACAGAAGTTTCGCGCAAAATCAGGTGGTGCTCCTTAGAGTCGAGCGACCCCAAATGGATACCCTGGTCATCTCTGCCGCTCACGAGGAAGAGGAAATGATGGCCATCGGGGAGAAATTCGGGAAAGATATGGTTGGTCTCATCATGGGCCTTATAAGCTTCAGTGATCGCTACAGGTTGCCCTCCAGAAGCCGGAACACGATATAGGACGCCCTCGAAGTTCGGTGCGAATACGATCACACCCTCGCGGTTCCAGGTCCCGCCGCCAGGATCGGCTCCAGCATCGCAGATAACCTCTGGTTGTCCCCCGTCGGGATCGATTTTTTTCAACTTGGAATGGGCAAAGAAGCCAAGCAGCCTGCTGTCCGGTGACCAGAAGGGACTGTCGGCGTCGTCGGTTCCAGGGAGCACCTTCGCGTCCAAAGAGCCCAGAGGACGAATCCACAGTGAGCGTTGACCGCCACGGTCAACGGCAGTGAAAGCAACCCGGCGTCCGTCAGGGGAAATCGCGAGTAGCCTTTCAAACACAGAGGAGAAACTCGCGTTCAGCGGGGGCGGAATGGCCAGCCGAAGGAGACTTTGAGTTTGGCTGTTTCGATGCAGGGCAAGGACTAAAGCCAGTATCAGTGTAGCCGCGGCGAGCAGCGCTACCGCGATCTGCCAGGGAAGAACTTTTTGTGACCGGCTTGAATAACGCTCGCCCGTTAGTGAGATTCCAGCGAGACCAATGCTGATGTCCCGCGCTGATTCCCACCGATCGTCAGGATTCTTGGCCAGTGCTGTCCGGATCAGCCGGTCAAGTTCAGCGGGGGATGCAGGCTGAAGCGTAGCGACGGGTATTGGCGTCGATGCGAGAATGGCGGCGACAACGCTGGCCGGTGTCTTCCCACTGAACGCGGACTTGCCGGTTACCATCTCGTATAGCACAGCACCGAAAGCAAAGATATCCGATCGGACGTCTGCCTCTTTGCCTTCCAACTGCTCGGGAGCCATGTATTGCAAAGTGCCGACGATCGTCCCCTCTGTTGTGAGCTGGCTCGAGAGAGTTGGTGTACCCACACTTGTACCTGCGATGAATGCTGCTCGCACTGGTTTGGCCAAGCCGAAATCCATCAGCTTGGCACCAGATTTCGTCAGCATGATGTTGCCCGGCTTCAGGTCGCGATGGATAATCCCCTGGTGGTGTGCTTTGGCGAGCGCATCGGCGATCTCAATCCCCGTTTTCAACGCTTGTTCAATTGGCAGCGCGCCCTTCTGCAACCGGTCGGCTAAAGTCTGACCCTCCAGATATTCCATCACCAGGAAGTCGATGCCTTCCTGCGTGCCAATGTCGTATAAGGCGCAGATGTGTGGGTGATTCAAGGAAGAAATCGCGCGCGCCTCGCGCTTAAGACGCTGGTTCAGGTCGGGGTCGGAGGACAGGCGAGAGGGCAGGACTTTGATCGCGACGATGCGCTCTAACCGTGTGTCGCGGGCGCGATAGACCTCGCCCATCCCTCCGGCGCCTAAAGGCACTTGAATTTCGTAGGGCCCGAGTTTCGTACCCGGGGTGAGAGACATAAATGCCCGCATTATAGCCCGGGTTCGAGTACTTTCCCTACGCCACCCGACGTGAGGGGTATGCGTGGGAAAAACGGCACAAAGCTCATTCAGGCACACAATCCGATAACTCCAGGATCGTCGGTAATCCGACAATACGGCCTTGAATGTCAGTGACGATAAATCTTCATATCACTCATTGAGGCGGGGCAGCATCCTTCAGGAGAATTGTCTAACCCGACGAGCGGAAGTTTCACGCCTGCGGGACACATGAAACGGTGCGGTCGGAACACGCGGCGGCTCTACTGACCAATGCCGACGTTCTGATCACGGGTGGAACTAAAACCGGCGCTGTGAGTCACTCGCGACCGCCGAATTGTTTCACTAGAAACGGCGGCTGACTGATGCACTGAGCTCTCCGCGGCCTGCGACACAACGTTGAATCCACTCCGCGGACCGTTACGCAAAAAATACAGAGCCTACGAATAGATCCCGGGCGCCTCATGCCCAAGCTTCTGTACATACTCAACATAGGAACCTGGATAGACCGTGGGATGGCGATCGGTACCGCTCTCGCCGCCTAGTTCCAGCACGCGTGAGCCGAGACCGCGAAGGAACATGCGGTCATGCGAAACGAAGATCATAGTGCCTTCGAAATCCTTCAACGCGTCCACCAGCATCTCTTTGGTCGCAAGATCCAGGTGATTGGTCGGCTCGTCGAGCACCAGGAAATTCGGCGGATTGTAGAGCATGCGCGCGATGGCCAGCCGCGACTTTTCTCCGCCGGAGAGGGCGCGGATCTTCTTATCCACATCTTCCCCGGAGAACTGGAACGCTCCCGCCAGATTCCGCAGCGACCCGAGGCCGTCCTGGGGGAAATCCCGCTGCAATTGTTCGATGACGGTGAGATCGGGATTGAGCACGTCTAGCGATTGTTGCGCGAAGTAGCCCATATACAGGCTGGCGCCGAGACGCACGCTTCCCGCGTCGGGAGCACTGGAGCCGGAAATCATCTTGAGCAGCGTAGTTTTGCCCGCGCCGTTTCTTCCCATGACCGCCCAGCGTTCGCCGCGGCGAATGGTGAGATTGAAGCCTTCGTAAATCACTCGTGGGCCGTAACTCTTGTGCAGGTTCTCAAGCACAGCCACCTGTTCGCCGGATCGTGGTGGAACGCGAAAGTCAAACTTCACCACTTGGCGTTTTTTGGGCAACTCGATCTTCTCGATCTTGTCCAAGGCTTTGATTCGGCTCTGCACCTGGGCCGCTTTGGCGGCATGCGTCCGGAAACGATCGATGAAGCGCTGTTCCTTGGCAAGCATGGACTGTTGCCGGGCAAACGCTGCCTGCTGATTGCTCTCTCGCACCGCACGCTCACGCTCGTAGAAGTCATAGTTGCCGGAATAGGTGATGATCTCTCCGCCATCGATCTCGGCGATCTTTGAAACCAGACGATTCATGAACTCGCGGTCGTGCGAAGTCATCAGCAACGCGCCAGGAAATGACCTTAGGAACTGTTCGAGCCAGATGATGGATTCGATATCGAGGTGGTTGGTCGGTTCGTCCATCAGCAATACGTCCGGCATTCCGAGCAGGACGCGCGCCAATGCAACCCGCATCTTCCATCCACCCGAAAGCGCGCCCACGTCACCGTCAATCTGATCGTCCTTGAACCCCAAACCGTGGAGCACTTCACGGCCCTGCGATTCGAGCGCGTAACCGCCTAAATGCTCGTACTCTTCCTGAACGTGACCGAAGCGATCAAGAATGCGCTCCATCTCATCTGCCTTGTCGGGATCGGACATTTCCCGCTGCAAGGCTTCGAGCTGGTGATGCAGATCGCCGACGCGTCCGCTACCTGCGATGGCTTCATCCAGCACCGAACGGCCTTGCATCTCCTCGACATCCTGGCGAAAGTATCCGATGGTTAACTTCTTAGGCACTGAGACCGTGCCCTCATCGGGAGTTTCCTCGCCGACCACCATGCGGAAAAGCGTCGTCTTCCCCGCGCCATTGGGGCCGACCAGCCCGACTTTTTCGCCGGGATTCAACTGGAACGAAGCGTCCACAAAGAGCAACTGCTTCCCATACTGCTTGTTGATGTTTGAGAAAGAGATCATCTTAAGAAACGACTCGCGGCACACTGCGTTCTTCCAGTGTAGCCCGGTGGGAAACTTAAGGAGCAAGCGGAAGCTGCTGTTTCACAGTCGAGCAATTTGAACTGGGATTAGCGAAGCGCCTCGTCAGGTGGATCAGCCTCGACGTGGGCGTCGTTTGCCGAGGCCTCGGATGCAGGTGGTTGACGGAACGGCTCCACGGAAATCCGCTGATAAACCACTTCCAGCACGGTCAGATACTCTGGACCGCCCGGCGCTTGCAGAACGACTTCGTCGCCTGCTGTCGACTTCATCAACGCTCGCCCCAGTGGCGACACCCAACTGATGTGGTTGCGGTTGAGATCAACCTCGTCGGTGCCCACGATGCTCACCACTCGCTCCGCTCCAGCGGCGTTGGCATAGCGCACGGTGGATCCGAAGAATGCCTTCGTGGCCGCCTGCCCCGCTCTCGGAGCTTCCGGGTCGACTACTTCGGCGGCTTCGATTCTCTTGGTGAGAAAGCGGATGCGCCCATCAATCTGCCGCAGCCGCCGCTTGCCATACTGATAGTCGGCGTTCTCACTGCGGTCGCCGTTGCCGGCAGCCCACGCCACCACCTCCGTCACCGCCGGGCGCTCCCGGGTGAGCAGAAACCGGTGCTCATCTTTCAGCCGCTGCAGCCCGCCCGGCGTTATATAGTTCTTGACCGTCGTCGCGAGCGCGTCCGGTTGTGGTTTTCTCGTAAACCCTTTTCGCATCTCGCAGACCTTCCATGATCTTGACCCTTCTGGTGGTCTAAGCCGGGCTGAAGGTGCCGACAATTCCTATGAACACACCGGCGGCGTTGTACAACGGCGTTCCCTGGACATCCACCCACACCGCCGAGCCGTCTTTTCGCCGCAACTTGAAGTGAAACGGCTTGGTGTCGCCACGAACTTTTGCTTCGAATAAGCGTTGCGCTTCGTCCACATCTTCGGGAAATACATAGGCGAATGATGGTCGCCCGACCATCTCAGAGGGGTTCGTTCCAAGGATTTCGGCCATGCGTTCATTGGCGTAGGAAGTCTTAGCCTCAGCGTCTATGATCCAGATGCCGTCTCGAATTGTTTCCATCTTTGCTCAATCATTGTATCTCTGTGGCTGGTTGGGTCCGCCTCGGAGCAGCGAATCTTCCAGCATTCGCTTAAGGAATTTTGAAAACTCGTTCCATCAGTAGCCACTTCTCCCCCGGCTTGGCTTCGGGCAGAGCCTGCTGAAACTTCCACATCAGTTGCTCCCATTCTCGGACTTTGGGATCTGATTCGTCCGCGCGGGCCTTGGCTTCGAACGAAAAGTTTTCATTCACTTCCATGATCATGAACATGCGAGTGCCGAGCAGGTAAATCTCCATGTCGACGATCCCTGAATTTCTGATGCTCTCGGAAATCTCGGGCCATACGTTCTCGTGATAACGCTTGTACTCGGCGATCAGGGCCGGATCGTCTTTCAGGTCTAGAGTTAGACAGTAACGGCGATTCATCGCTGGATCTTTCCGGAGTGCGCTAATGCGATGCGCTAACAAATTTCACAGGACGCGCATACGCGTACTTTGACGGGGGCCGGAGCGACAAGCGCATATGTAATTCATCGGTTTTCTGCTCGAACTCCAGCCTGACGTTACTGCCGAGCAGTTCCACAGATTTGAGACGCTCGTCGCCCGTACCAGGCGCGACTGAAAGACCGCTTCACTCCGGGTCGGCCAGGCAAGCCCAATCGCATGGAGCACCTCGCCCTTAGCGGAAGGAGAACGGGAACCGGCGCGAATCATCTCTTTGTTACTTGCGACTGGTGCGGAATCAGAAAACTGCACGTTCGACTCTCCCTGATAATATCCGGGTACGATATTCGTTAGAGACAATGATGTCAAAGCTGTGCAGGAGCAGCGTGTGGAGAGCACGCTTAGGAAGGTTCTTTGGCGGCGCTCACCTTTAGCCGCTCCAACGCTTTTTGTGCTTCAACTGCAAACGGCCCATGAGGCAGGATTTTCAGATACTCCTGGTAGTGGGTTACCGCCTCGGACGCATTTCCCGTCTTGTCGAGACACTCCGCCAACCTGTACTGGGCCACCGCGTCGTTGGGTTTGTAGATAAGTGCGTCTCTGTAGCGATCGGTTGCGGCGCGGTAATTCTTTTTCTTGAAGTAAAAATCCCCAACCTCAATGTCCTTGGCGGCCTTGTGCGGGTCCCAGGGATGCATCTCCTGCACATCGGAAGCGGCGTCTTCCATGTCCGAAACCGCCACTCCGCTGTTCGGGTGTCCCTTCTGATCGTTTGCTGGAGGGCTGAGATCAACCTGAGTGTCTTTGCTGGAGCTCATCTCGGTGGCGCGAGCACTGGACTCGGTTTGATCCTCCCTCGAAGGCGCCGAAGGGCCATCCTGCTGGGCGGCCGCTAGCAACGAGAGCGCTAATACAGATGTCAGAAGCGAACCGGTTCGCATGCACTTATTGTAAATCCATCGATAACCGTGCCCGGTAAAAGTCGGTAAAGCGTCATCCTTTATATGGAGGGCTGGAATCAGGAATGGGATGGCCTCTAAAGCGCTGGTTTTAAGGCACTTCTGTCCCGACATCCCCTGCAACTCTTTCGTAAACACGGGGTTTACATTATTGGAAGCAAGAAATAGCCACGCCTTCCGCCATTTAGGCGCAAGGCGCTTCGGGATCCGCGAAGACCCGAAGGGAGACCTTATATATGAGACATCTTTACCGTATCTTCTCTATCATTACTCTTTCGGCGTTGATGTCGGTGCCTGCGCTGCGCGCCCAGGACGACCGCCAATACGATCCGCAGACCGACGACCAGGCAACCGCCCAGCCTGACGATCAGGGCTCAGCGCAGTACGACGACCAGGGCACTGCCCAGTCCGACGATCAGGGATCAGGACAGTACGACGGCCAAGGCACCTCGCCGTCTAATGATGACCGGCAATACCAGGCAGACGCCACCGGGCCTTCGTCTCCTGATGCTGACGACCGGCAACAGCAGCCCGATCCGCCCACTCGCGCCGCCCGTCTGCAGTTCCTGAACGGCTCAGTTTCCGTGCAACCCCACGGAACCGACGAATGGGTTGGGGGTGCGATGAATCGTCCGCTCACCAATTCCGACAACATCTGGGCCGACAAGAATTCCCGCGCCGAAATCAGCGTTGGTACCGGCCTCATCCGTATCGATTCCGAAAGCAGCCTCACGCTGACCAACATTTCCGACAACATGATTCAACTGCAGCTCCATCAGGGCGCATTGAATGTGCATGTTCGCCGGCTCTATGACGGCGAAACCTACGAAGTTGATACGCCCAATCAGGCGTTCACCATTCGCAAGCCCGGCGACTATCGTTTCGACGTTGATCCTGACAAGGATAGGACCGTCATCACCGTTTGGCGCGGCGAAGGCGAATCCACCGGCAACGGTCCAAGTGTTCGCATCCGCGAAGGCCAGCAGGCAAAGTTCACGAATGGAACTTCGATGCAGAGCGACATCCACTCCGCTCCGTCGCGCGACGATTTCGATCAGTGGGCATACTCTCGCGATCACAAGCTCGATAATTCGCGCTCCGCGCGATACGTCTCGCCCGATGTGGTCGGATACGAAGATCTCGACGAATACGGCCAGTGGCGCGACACTCCGGACTATGGAAATGTCTGGGTCCCTAGTCAGGTTGACGCTGGTTGGGCCCCATATCGCAACGGTCACTGGATTTGGGTCGATCCCTGGGGATGGACTTGGAGTGAAGACGAGCCTTGGGGCTATGCGCCGTTCCACTACGGCCGCTGGGTCTACTACAACAATTATTGGGGATGGGCGCCTGGACCGATCTACGCCCGGCCTTACTACTCTCCTGCGTTAGTCGCGTGGTTCGGCGGCCCGGGTTGGGGCGTGAGCTTCGGCTTTGGCGGAGGCTACGGCTACGGCTGGTGCCCGCTTGGATTCGGTGAACCGTTCATTCCGTGGTATGGCGTGAGCCGCGGCTACTTCAATCGCGTCAATATCACCAACACGCGGATCACGAACATCAACATCACGAACATCTACAACAATAACTACCGTCACGGCGGAAGATTTGGAAACTCCGGACACGACGGATGGGCCAACGGCAGGAACAACCTGCGCTATGCCAACATGCATGCGCGGAACGGTTTCACCGCAGTTTCCCGGGACACGATCCTCAACTCGCGAAACGTTGCAAGAAATAACGTTAGAGTTTCTCAGAACCAGATCAACAAGATCACGGTCAACAACAACGTCAGGAACAACATCAACGTGAACGTGCGGCCTAGCCGGGCGGCAGTTCTCGGACCTAATGCTGGCAGATCCGCTGCAGCGCCTCCGTCGAAGAGCTTCTCTCGACCGGTGGTAAGCCACGCGTCGGTTCCGCAGAATTCGCGCGGAGCGTTCAATCCGCAATCTCCAGTTGCTCGCAATCAGGGCAACTTTGGCAAACCGAGCCCGATTCGCAATCAGGGCGTCGGTCAGAACGCCAACGTGGGCCGGAACCAGGGTCCCGCGTCGGAGATGAAGGGCGCCCAGCGTCCGGCCGAAAATTTGCCGAATCGTGGCGCGGCCAACAGCAACATCCGCATGCCGGAAAATCGGCCGATGGCCCGTACCACCATCCCGCGTCCTCCGAGCGCAGGTGGCGTCTCGAACGAACGCGGTAGCCAGAACGTTGACCGCGGCATGAACAATAGTTCGCGTTCGAACATGCCGAATGCGCGTCCAGAGAACCAGGGCCGTCAGTCGGGTCCGGAGATGGCGCCACGCAACAACGTTCCGCATCCTCCATCGGCGAATATGGGACGAGGACCTTCGACTGGTGGGGATCGTGGACCTTCGCCCACTTACCAGCGCGGCGGAGCACCGTCAGGTGGCGGAAACATGCAACGTGGTCCTTCTGAGTCGCCGCGAAACATGGAACGCTCAGCCCCGCGGCAGAGCGCTCCACAATCGAACGGACGCCAGGGCGGACCGCACGCGGAAATGAACGCGCCGCGGCCGACTCCTTCGTATCAGGCCGATCGTGGACCTTCGCCCAGCCTAGAGAGAGGAAATCGCGCAGACAACAATCGCCCGAACTACGATCGCACGAACAATAATCGGCCAAACTATGACCGCCCGAACTACGGCGGCGGATCCTACGGCCGACAGGCGCCCGCTCCTTCCATGGATCGCGGCTACTCGCGGCCGTCGCCTTCGTACGGCGGTGGCGGATACAGCCGTCCGGCGCCCTCTTATGATCGAGGCTCGATGGGCCGCTCCATGCCGTCCTACGGTGGCGGTGGTGGCGGACGCTCAGTGCCAGCTTACGGCGGCGTTGGCCGCGCGCCTTCGTACGGCGGAGGCGGAGGTCATGCGCCCTCCTACGGTGGCGGCGGTGGCGGACACGTTTCCGGTGGAGGCGGCGGTCACGCCTCAGCTCCCAGCGGTGGCGGTGGTCATAGCAGTGGAGGCAACAACAGCAGTGGAGGCCATCACGGTCACTAAAACTTAGTTCAAAGCCGGCAAGACTACGCCGTCCGCGAGGGCGGCGTTTCTTTCTTGGCTGCCGATCAAAGCGTTCGCGTCCAGTGCTCGGCTCCGTTGCGGGAATTCACTCGTAGCGAATTTCACTGCCACGGGCTAGCTGAAGGGAACGGTCCGTACTTCCACCGTCGTAAATGCAGAGTGGTAAGGACCGAAACCGCTTTTTCACTGCGAGTTATCGCGCGGCGACCCGATCTTCCTGACCATGGCGCTGAATCGCGGGTCATCGCGTAAGCCGTCCCACTCTGGATCAACTCTAATCGTGAGCACTTCCGGTTCTCGCGCCGCGTATGCCTGATCAAGGTACGCGAATGCTTGGGCTTCATCTCCCAGACTCGCGTACCTAAGAGCAATGAAATAGAGCTGGCGCGGGTAACCCTGCAGCTCGCTTATTCTTTTTTTGTTCCAACCTTTCATCCCATCGCGTTGGTAAGCCAGCTCGTAATCTGCCGCTCGTTTCGACACCTGCGGCCCGCCTTCAACAGTTTTCCATGCCTCCGCCCACTCGTGCACGTTGCCCTCATGCAGGTAGACGTCGGCCATCCACCAGTAGTTCGCATGCATTTGCGGATTTAGCGACAACGAATTCTTATACTCTGCAATTGCCTGCGGATACTGTCGCGCCTGCCGGTAAACCTGGCCGGCCTGATGATGAACGACAGCAGAAAAAGGATCGAGTTCCTCGGCTTTTTGAATTTGCGCAATTGCGTCTTCCTTACGACCTTCAAGAGCCAACAGCTCCGCATACCACTGGTGAGCCGTTGAGTAATTGTCGTCCAGGCGCAATGCCTGCTGAAACTCTCGTTCCGCTCCCTCGAAATCCCAATCCTGGTACAACTTTGCATAGGCTACGGAGGTGTGGACCTCGGCCAGATTGGGATCCAGAGCGAGGGCCTTCTTCGCAGCGTCGTCGGCTCCTGCGTAACGCTCGGCGGTGGGTTCGCTGACAATAAGCGGAAGAACGACGTAGCAGTCTGCCAATCCTGCATATGCAGGAGCAAACTGAGGATCGGCTTCAATCGCTTTCTGAAATTCAAGAATTGCTTTGCGCAGCTCCTCGGGACGCCTCGTCGCCCAGCTATAACGGCCGCGCAAATAATGTTGTAAGGCCTCGGGCTGAACCGACCTCTGCGCGGTCAAACGCGCCGCCCCTACCGGACTCAACTGCCGGCTGATGTTGTAAGCGACGTCACGCGCAATCTCGTCCTGCAGATCGAGCACGTTGCGCAAATCACGCTCGTAGCTGGCTGCCCAGATGTGCCGGTCATCGGCTCCGCGCACCAATTGGGCGTTGATGCGAACGTGCTCTCGCGCGTGCAAGATGGTGCCTTCAATCAAAGCGTCCACGTGTAGTTCGGAAGCGATTTCGGGCAGCGATTTCTTCGTATCCGCGTAGCGCATGACCGAGGTATGCGAGATCACTCGAAGGTTTTCAATCGCCGCCAGGCGCGTGATGAGCTCGTCGGTCATTCCTTCGGCGAAGTAAGCCTGCTCGGCATCACCAGAAAGATCTTTGAGGGGCAGTACGGCCAGCGAGCGAATCTGGGTTGCGGGTAGGGATGAAACCGCTGCAGGTTTGCTGGTCTCCCGCCACAACACTACGGCGGTCAGAATCACTGCGACGATCACAAGAGCAGCCGTAACAGTAAAAAGACGGCTGAACCGAACTCGGCTCGTCAGATCGAACGCTTTATTCTCGCCCTGAGATTCGCGTGCTCCGGCACTGCTACGGACGTCAGCCAGCACCGGTTCCGGCACGCCACTCGCCGCGTGTCCGTTACCGGGAACTTCTTTGACTTCGACGACAAACTTATACCCTCGTCCCTGCACAGTCAGGATGTATCGCTGGTCGGCGGCTTCTCCTAACGCCTTGCGCAGCATGAAAACCGTTTGTGTGAGGTTCGACTCTTCCACAAAACTGTCGGGCCAGACAGCTCCCATGATTTCGTCTTTGGTGACGACTTCTCCGCTGTGCTGAATCAGCAATAGCAGTACGTCAAACGCTTTCGGAGTGAGGCTAACCGTCTCAGTGCCTCGCCTGAGCAGGCGCTTCTGTGCGTCCAGCTGAAATTCACCGAACTCGTACAAGTTGATGATCAGGCTGGGCATAGCTCCGCTTTGAGAAGTTTTGAGAAAGATTGAGAGCTGGTTTTAGGACATTCGCAGACCATACGAAGTAGCGTCGGTTCCCACGTGGCGAGCGGGAGCCCGTGATTGGCCGCAATTCTAGCACCAATTACGGCATTCCAGCTCCGCCAATTTCTCCAAAATGGTTCGTTTCTCCAGGGGGAGTCTCATGCCTTTAAGCCTCCGGTTTGTGCCGTCTCAAACCAGTGTCCGGGCGGGTCTTTTTTCAAGAATTCACCGCCTTTCGCCCGGACTTCGACTCGCGGTGTTGGTTGCGGCACTCGCAGCGATTGCAGTGCCGAATCATGCTCGCGCAGCCATTCAGGTTCAGCCGAACACCGAAGGCAATACAGGCGGCAGTTGCTCCCTGCAGGAGGCCATTTATGCGACGGAGTTCGGCCAGGCTGTCGCGCTTGGTCAGACCGACCCCGACAACGCCTACGCTACAGGATGCTCCGACCCCGCTGGCACATGGAACGAAATCGACCTGCCTGGAGGAACTCTGACGTTCACCAAGTCCTGGGATGGCGATGCGCATAATCCCTTCGGACCAACTGCCACCCCGATCATCTTCGCGACGATCACCATCCACGGCCACGGCACCACTCTTCAGTGGAACGGCCCTGAGCTGTTCCGGCTGTTTGCCATCGGCTACGCGTCAATCACATTCGGAGCGCAAGGTGGAGCTCTCACCAGTGGCACTTTTTCGGGCACGGGCAATCTGACCTTGCAGGATGTTGACGTCAAGGGCTTCCAAGCTAAGGGAGGCGACGGCGCGGGTGTCGGGTTCTGCTGTTTAGGTGGGGGTGGCGGCGGACTTGGAACTGGCGGGGCCATCTATGTCGGAGAGATTCCCGGCGCTCCTGGCGTGCCGGTGCTTACGGTCCAGAACAGCACCTTTGAGGGCAACGGAGCGATCGGGGGAAACGGTGGAGGAGGTGTAACCTCCGGCGGCGGCGGCGTAGGAGGAAACGGGGAAGACCGTGGGGGAGGAGGAGGTTCGAGAGGTAAAGGTGGCTATCTGTGTGCGAATTACCCCAGTTGCGCAAGCGGAGGGGGAGGAGGAGGGACCGTTTTCGACGGTTCCCCCGACGGCCCTGGCGGCTACTTGTGCGGGGGCAGCGGCGGCAGCAGCTCGCATCATGACGGACATGACGCAACCTGTCCCGGCGGAGGTGGAGGAGGTGCCTATCTCGATGCAGATGATGGAAACGGCGGCAATGGTGCATTTGGCGGCGGCGGTGGTGGCGTAAGCGCCACGAAAGGAAACCAAAACGGAGGTAACGGCGGCTTTGGCGGCGGTGGTGGCGGCGGATGGGGAAACGGCGGTGGCGGCGGGTTCGGTGGAGGCGGTGGCGCTGGGTTCGGGCATGGTGGCGCCTTCGGTGGTAACGCGAGTGACATTGGAGCAGGCGGAGGCGGCGCGCTGGGCGGAGCTATCTTCAATGACTCCGGAACAGTCGTGGTTCAGAACAGCACCTTCTACAACAACTCCGTCACCCGCGGCTTGGCCAACTGTCCCAATTGTGATCAGGCTGCCGACAACGGCGGCGACTCTGGCGGCGCAATCTTCTCGCGCAACGGCTCTCTGACCGTTCAGAACGCTACCATCAGTGGCAACCAAGCCACAGGCGCAGGCGGAGGCATCGTCGTTTACAACGACGGCTCAACAACAACTTTCATCCTGCAGAACACCATCGTCGCGAACAACGGTGCGCAAGAGTGCATTATGGAGGGCTTGGGTGCAGTCACAACGAGCAGCGGAGGAGTCGGCTCGTCGACCAATCTGATCGTTAACAATTCCCCCACCAACACATCTCCGCCGCAACATCCTTGTCCACAGGGGACCCTCACTTCTGACCCGCTGTTGGATTCTGTTCCAAAACCGAACTCGGGTGATACGCCGACTCTGGCGCTGAAAGCCGGCAGCCCAGCTGTTGACGCAGGCGACGATACTTACATTCTTGCTACGGATCAGCGCGGTGTTCCCCGTCCAGTGGGCGCACATGGAGATATCGGAGCGTACGAAAGAATTCCGCAGGCCGATTTCAGCATTACCAAGGCCGTCGGCAACGATACTGCGAAAGCTGGCGACACGGTCACCTACACATTGACCGTAACCGACGATGGCGACGCCGCCACTTCGGTCACGGTCACCGACAATTTCCCGGCCGCGTTAACTTTCGTCTCCTGCTCAGCGCCCGGCGGCTCTTGCGCAATGCAAGGCGCTGCCGTTGTCGCAACCTATAGCACCTTCCCAGCAAATTCTTCGCAGACAATCACCATCACCGGCACGCTCAAATCCGGTTTTGCGAGGGGCACAATAATTTCAAACGACGCAAGCGTTCAAGCCTCATCGCCGACTGATCCTGACACGACCAACAATAGCGCCAGCGTTTCATTCACGGTGATCGTCCCTGATTTCACGATTACCGCGGTTACGCCTTTGAACATCCTGGTCGCCAGCAATACGGATTCGAAAGTCACGATTGGTTCGATTGACACCTTTTCGTCGCCGGTAAATCTCACCGCAACCGGCCCTGCCGGGTTCCACGAGACATTCAGCGTCAATCCGGTCACGCCACCCAGCAACGGCTCAGCGAATTCGAATATGAATGTGCGGCTCGAGCCCTCGGTCACGGTTGGAACCTACACCGTGACTGCAACTGGCACTTCCGGGAGCCTCTCGCATTCGTTCGACGTGACCGTAAATGTAGTGACTTCGCTCCCGTCCATGATGAGCGTCGTAAACGGTGACCTGTCGCTGGGGTGCATCGACAATTCCGGAATTGGCGGCGCACTGAACGCCAAGTTGTCTGCCGCTCTCAACGCGTTGAATGGCGGTCAAACGCAAACTGAAGTCAACACGCTGCAGGCTTTGTTGAACCAGATCAATGCCCAGGCCGGAAAGCACATCAAGACGGCGTGTGTGGACGGCAGCGGAAGCACATTCAATCCCGCCGCAACCCTGATCAGCGATGTCAACAATCTTCTCTCCAACGCTGGAGCATCTCCGAAGGATCCCATCATGGGCAACGTCGTGAATACGAGTGCGGCGGGTGTTCCCGGAGTCGCCGTGAGCCTACTCACTTCCAAAAACGCGACCGTCGCCACAGTCACCACTGACGCGATGGGTTACTACTACTTTCCCGCTACCAGCGGATTGACATCCGGCGCAAGTTACAACGTGAAAGTAACGGTGCCGAAGGCTTACCGGAACGCGTCACCGTCATCGCAAAGTCTCACCTGGAAATCGGCCGCAGTATCGCTCAGTAACTTTGTTTTGAACTAAAGGGGATCCCATGCACTTCGTCTATCCGGTAGCTGTTACTTCGCGTGGAGTCGGTTACAAACGATCCGCTCACCATGCCGTCGCAAAGCAAGTACTGATTTTCTGCGTGTCGTTTTTGCTTGCGATTACTGCACCCCAGCGCGGTTTGGCTCAAATCCGCGTTGACACCAGTAACCCGCTGAACCCAGCCGCAGACCACTGCTCACTCCAGGAAGCGATTTACGCAACCGAGTTCGGCTCGAACATAGCTCTCGACCAGACCGATCCGGACGATACCTACAATACGGGGTGCTCAGACCCTTCCAGCGCGTGGAACGTCATTGACCTACCCGGAGCAACGCTGACGTTCAGCAATTATTGGGGCGGGGACGCGCACAATCCTTTTGGCGCAACTGCCACTCCGATCATCTTTAAGGCAATCACCATTCGCGGCCACGGTACGATTCTGCAACCTGGCGGTGGCGCTGGAAACTTCCGTCTGTTTGCGGTTGGTCAAGCTTCAATTTCGCCGACCAGTGGAGTCCTGACGTCCGGCACTTACTCGGGTACAGGCAATCTCACTCTGCAGGATGTTGAGGTAATCGGATTCAAGACGAAAGGCGGCGACGGCGCTTGCGGAAGCGGCGGGGGGTTGGGTGCAGGCGGCGCGATCTACGTCGGGAAAGTATCCTCCGGCACTCCTTCGCTGACCATCGAGAACAGCACATTCACCAGCAATCAAGCCATCGGTGGAAATGGCGCCAACTACCCTTCAAATCAGTGCATAGGAAAAAACCAGCAAGGATACTTCGGCGGCGGGGGTGGAGGCGGTCTCTACGGTAACGGCGGCAGCGCAGGTTTAGGAGGAGGCGGTGGCGGCGGCGGCGGATCTGTGGGCAACGGCGCGGCTGGATTCGATGGGGCTGGCGGTGGTGCTGGCGGCACTGCCCTTGACGGGACGATGGCTTTCGCCGATCCGAACGTTGTCAATTTCTGGAGAGGTGGTTTTGGCGGTTATTTGTGCGGCGGAAGCGGTGGAGACTTTAACGCCGACACCGTAGTCACCGGCACCGGTCACAGCGCTTCGTGCGCAGGCGGTGGTGGAGGCGGTGCCGGCCTGGTTTCGACCGGGGGAACGGGAGGCTACGGCGGTGGCGGCGGCGGCGGTGGTGGTGGCGACAATGGTTCAGTAGGAAACGCAGGCAATGGAGGCTTTGGCGGCGGCGGTGGTGGCGCTTCCGGTGGCGACGACCAGCACATGGCAACCGCCGGCAGCGGCGGTTTCGGTGGTGGCGGCGGAGGGGCAGTCAATTTGTACACCACGAACGGCCAGGGCGGAGCATTCGGCGGCAGCGGCGGGAATGTTGCGGGCTTCGGTTTTGGCGGCTCCGGCGCGGGCCTGGGCGGAGCGATATTCAACGATAGCGGTATAGTTGTCGTTCGCAACTCTACCTTCTACGCAAACTCTGCACACGGTGGAATCACTCCGAACTCTGCTCAGCCTGCTCCGGCTCAAACATTTGGACTGGATGCTGGCGCAGCCGTTTTCTCCCGCAATGGCTCACTCAGCGTCGAAAACGCGACGATTAGCGGGAACACTACGTCGGCCACCGCGACTGGTGGAAGCATCGTGGTAATGAGCGACGGGGCAATCGCATCTTTCAAGCTGGACAACACAATCCTGGCAAACAACGGAACTCAGGAGTGCTACGTTGTGAACACCGTGGCAACCAGCGGCGGCGGCAACCTGATCATGGCGAATGATCCTGCTAACGGCTGTCCCGGGGTTGCGCAATCCACAAATCCTCAACTGGCGGCGCTCGCGCTCAACTCGCCCGGCGCCACGCGGACAATGGCGATCCAGTACGGCAGTTCCGCCGTTGACAACGGCGATGATTCCGCACTGGCCGCTGACAACATCACGACCGATCAACGCGGTGCTCCGCGGCCACAAGGCGCCCACACCGACATCGGCGCATACGAAGCGCCCCCGCCGCAGGCGGATCTGGGCCTGACAAAATCTGTCTCACCAACGACCGGACAGCCCGGTGACACGGTGACATACACGCTCGTGGTCACGAACAATGGGCCGAATACGGCCAATGATGTGAGCGTTACCGACGGCTGGCCGTCCGTGGTGGATTTTGTTTCATGTTCCGAAACGGGCGGGAAAGGCAGCTGCGGATTTTCTAGCGGCAGTGTTACAGCGAGCTTCGCTGACCTTGCCGTCAACGAGTCTCAAACCGTCACGATTACAGGGACGGTAAACTCGACCGCGCAAAACAATGTCACGGTTTTGAACAGCGCCAGTGTTACTGCGCTCTCGCCGGATGATCCGAATTCAGGAAACAATGCCGCGCACGCATCTTTTACGATCCACAACAAAGCCGACCTGGCCGTAACGAAGTCGGTTTCATCAACCAGCCCATATTGGCCGGGAACGGGAATTGAAGCCGGCGACTCTCTGACCTACACCATCACGCTAACTAACAAAGGACCCTACGACGCGAAAAGTGTCGTGCTCAGCGATTCCGCGCCGGCCGGCGTCACCTTCACTGGCTGCACCGCGAGTGTTGGCATCTGTGTCTGGTCTCGATCCAGCGCAAGTGTCAGCCTGGCATCTTTGACGAACGCAAGTGTTATCACCATGACGATTCAAGCGACCCTCAATTTCGGAGTCGCCGACGGATCTTTCGTCACCAATACTGCGTCGGTGACATCGCCGACGAATGATCCCGATTCCACCAACAACGCCGGATCAGCAAGCTTCACGGTGCTGAACAACTCTGATCTGTTCCTGACCCAGACCGTTGGGAAGCTGGTAAACCAACAGCTCACCTTTACGGTAAGTGTGAAGAACCTGGGTCTCTATCAGGCGAAGCAGTTATTGCTGAATGATCCAATGCCAAGCGGCACGAAATTTGTCAGCGTCGCTGCGGGACCGTGGACCTGCACGCCGCTGCCGGTCAACTCCACCGGAACACTCAGTTGCACTGTGTCCACACTGAACCTGAACGCAGCGGACAGCCTGTCATTCACGGTGAAGGTAACAACGACCGGCAAAAATATCTCCAATACGGCAACGGTCAGCGCGGCCACCTTCGATCCCAACCTGGCCAACAACACGGCCACTTTGATCACGAAATCAGGTGCAGGAAAATGAAGAACGTGGAATGCGTTGGAAGACGAGCCAAACGGAAAATGCAAGGTTGATGCTTGAGCACTAAGCCTTGATTCCAATTGTGCTCCCATGTTGTGATGGCCCCATGCTACTGACTTATCACCCGGGGGAGCCTCTCGCCTCTTACGTGGAGAAGCTTTGGTACTGCGATGGCTCTCAGGTGGTCTATCGCAACAAACGCGTGTTGCCCAATGGACGATTTCAGCTATTCATCAGCCTTTCAGATGCCCCCTTGCAAGGACCGGGAGGCACCATGGGCGAGTCAGGTCAGCGGGCATCCTCGCTTGTCGTCGGGATGAGTTCGCGTTTCAGTTGGCTCGACACCTCCAAGCTCCAATCGGCGATGGGTGTAATGTTTTGGCCTGGAGGCGCGCGAGCTTTCTTTGACGGGGAGGCCGATACCTTCCACAACAAAAGTGTTCCGCTCGAGTTCATCTGGGGCCCATTGGCCAGCCAAATACGCGGTCAACTGCGAGACGCAAGCATACCGACCGAGAAGTTCCAGCTGCTCGAATCTACGCTTCTAGATCGGCGGAGCAAGAGGATCGAGTTGCATCTCGCTGTACGCTATGCGCTCGGCGAGTTTGCACGGAAGCCGCACATTCACAGCGTGCTCAACATGGCCAGAGAAGCTGGCCTAAGTCGTCGCCGCTTTGCCCAGCTCTTCCGCGAGCAGGTTGGGCTCACGCCAAAACTCTATTGCCGGCTTCGCCGCTTCCAAAAGGTTTTACGGCAGATTGCTGCGGGTGCACCTGTCGACTGGGCGGACGTGGCCTTAGCCGAGGGGTACTGTGACCAGGCACACTTGGCAAATGAGTTTCGAAGTTTTTCAGGCATCTCCCCAAACGCCTATCTGGCCAGCCAGAGAACCAGCGCGGCAGACCTGCGACTCGATTGAGCGAACTAAACGAACTTCCCATTTTTACAAGACGCAGCCGCTTGCTTCCTGTAAATCTCTGACTTGGCGGATTGCACGGGAATGCGTTGTTCGTGCGATTAGCAGTGGCAGAGGAAGGACTCATGAAAACGAAACAGAGGCTGGCGTTGGCGGTGTTAGTTGGCTGTTTGATTGGCATGGCTGGAGGAGTAATCCGCGCTCAGCAGTCTGAGAATCCGCCTGGCTATGTGGTCGCGGAAGTCACGGTCACCGACCTGGCGACTATGCAGAAATATGGGGAGAGGGTGCCTGAAACGCTGGCAACCTTCAATCATCATTATGTCGTGCGCAGCAGCAAAATTCAGTCGCTGGAAGGCGAACCGCCCAAAGGCCTCGTCGTGATCGCGTTCGATAGCGTTGAAAAGGCACGCGAGTGGTACGATTCACCCGCCTATCAGAAGATCAAGCCGATCCGGCAAAGCGCGGCAAACAGCCGCATATTTATTGTCGAAGGGGTTGCCCCGTAGTGATGATGCACGAGTCTGTACCGGATAGGGAAATTCATCAACGACTGATTTGTGGGCGAGCATTGACCGGAGGGTGGTCACGCCAGCTGGGCACCTGGAAAATCAACTCGATGAACAAAAGACGTGCAAGCAGTTCCGGGCTCGGCCCGGTGACGGCACTTGATCTGCTTTGGCCCTCAAAGAATACAGACAGAACTCCCCGGTCGAGTTCGTACTCTCCGGTGTACCTCTTGTTTCTAATATCAACCGATATAGGCGAACGCGCCGGCATCTCACACCTCACGCCCACTAAGCACTATTTGCTTTGCATGGTCGCTCGCCCTTGAGGCGTTAGACAATCCCTCGAAAGGTGTACTCATGTACTTCTGTGCGTGATCGCACCATCTCAGGCGACGGTCGGTGACCTTACATCACGAGTTCGCCTTTCCGAAGTCAATGCGCGATATGAGACTTAACGCTGACCGAGGAGTTGGAAACACCCAGTAACCGTTACTTTCGGACATGCACTTCCGTAACGCTCCAGCGTGCCAATTTGGAATCTAATTGTTTTGGATCGAGGAAATGCCCGGTATGGACAGCCAACACAACCCCAATCCTCACCTTACGGGCCGCCGTCTCGACATCGAGCACGAGAAGCAAATCCTTGCCGAAGAACAGCGGCTCGTGGAAGAACACGAGCGCAATCTTGAGGGCCTGAAGAATCTGAAGCGATTGCTATACGAGAAGAACAAACAGGCCTAAGAACCGCCAACCGCCTGCTTAGACAAAATGATCACTGGTTGATCAATCAAATGATTGAACTGGTATCGACTTGGAGACTTCGGGTCGAAAGAATACGCAGTGAACTCTAGGCACCGGGCTTAAACAGCCGAACCGCCCAGAACGTCACGGCACCCACCAGCGCGGATGCTGGGATTGTGAGTATCCACGCGATCACAATGCGCTGCGCGATGCCCCAACGGACCGCAGACAGACGATTGGTCGCGCCTACACCGACAATCGCACCGGTTATCGTATGAGTCGTGCTTACCGGAATCCCCGCCAGCGAAGCGGAGAACAGAGTGATGGCTCCGGCGGTTTCGGCACAGAATCCGCCAACCGGTTTGAGCTTTGTTATTCGCGAGCCCATGGTGCGAACAATTCGCCAGCCGCCGAAATAGGTCCCGAAAGCAATGGATGTTTGGGCGGCGAGAATAATGGGCCAGCGGTAATGCCCCCAACTTCCGGCCAGTTCAGAAGAGTTGAGATAACCGGCGCCATAGAGAGCTGTGGCCATAATCCCCATGGTTTTCTGGGCGTCATTACCGCCATGGCCGATGCTATAGGCGGCAGCAGAAAAGAGCTGAAGTCTGCGAAACCAGGCATCTACCGGTTGTGGCGCCTTGTTCCGCAAGAGCCAAAATACAGCAACCATAAGAATCAGGCCGAGCGTGAGGCCCATCAAGGGTGCAACAAAAATAAAGAGAATGGTTTTGGACCAGCCGCTGGGAATGATCACTCCGAAGCCGGAACGCATGATAGCGGCACCCGCATACCCGCCGATCAGAGCGTGCGATGAGGATGTGGGTAATCCCCACCACCACGTCAACAGGTCCCAAACGATTGCTCCTACCAGTCCGGCAATAACTACATATTGCGTAATGTCGGAAACCCGGATCATGCCGTGCCCGATTGTTTTGGCCACGGCTGTCCCTAAAATAAACGCAGCCACAAAGTTGAAAAATGCCGCCCAGAGTACGGCCAGTTTCGGCGACAGTACGCGCGTGGAGACCACCGTGGCAATGCTATTGGCCGCGTCATGAAATCCGTTCAGGAAATCAAACGACAATGCCACCAGAATGGTGATTATCAGCAGAAGGGAGTCGCTCGTCACCGACAATTTCCTTTTTTCATCAGGCGTTTTTCAAGACTACCGTTTCCAAAACGTTGGCCGCGTCCTCGGCTTTGTCGGTGGCCGTTTCAAGCACTTCGAGCAATTCTTTGATCTTGATGAGGTTAATGGGATCTTTTTCCTGGTCGAACAATCGACCGATCGCTTCTCGAGACGTCACATCCGCTTCGTTTTCGTAACGTTTGATTTCGACACAACGAGCCAGCACGTCTCCATTTTTCTGAAGATATGCGACGGCCTGGCCCAGTTCCTGGCATTGCGACAAAATCAGCTTCGACAGTTCAGCAGCAGCGGCCGGTGGATCGGTGATCTTATACATATTGATCCGTTCAGCGGCAGCATTCATAAAATCCAAAACATCATCCAGAGACGACGCCAGATGATGGATATCTTCTCGATCAAAAGGAGTTATAAAAGTCTGATTCAACTTGGTTAAGACGGAGTGCGTAAGGTCGTCCCCGAGATGCTCGATTCGCTTGATTTCAGCCGTCTTACGCACAGTGTTTTCGTAATGTTCGAACAAGTCCACCAGAACGCTGGCGCCCGCGATGAGATTGTTGGCGATCTCAGAAAACATGGAAAAGAACGTCGTATCTCTTGGAATTAAGCGAACCATTGAGTTTTTCGAGTCTTTGCCTTTCAATTTGAGCGATTATGACCGAAGCCCGCCACTATCTCACGCGGTATGAGGCAAGGTCAATGGTCAGCATTTTGACCATTGCCTGCAGTCATCCTGATCGAGGACGATGAGAACATCGGGCCTTGGTCCACCCGAAGGCGGCAGGCGCCGGTTCAGAACCGATCGGCGGCGTCGGCGAAACTGAAGAACGAGCTTCTGGTCCGAGTTCGCGGCCTGGGCAAAGTGACCCGCTCGCGCGCGCACTAGGAAAGTTTGCGAACTGCTGAAGGTCGAAGCACCTGGGGTGAGCGTCTGGGAATGCTGAAACTAATCAGAATTACGATTCCCAGCACGGTTGCAATTCCCAAGCTTGCCCAACAAGCGAAATCCGTCAAGACACGTAGCATAACGATGGCAAGTCTGAATCGAATCGAGACGATCCGCAAGGTTACTTTTGGATTGCCCGATCAGGGTGCCCCGCCCGGAGGGCTGCGCGTGTTGTAGTTGGGCTGGCCCGGCGTTCTTTCCGGGATTCATCCTGTATGCACGGGCTGAACTTCGCCGCGTGCAATAATGTACCGCGCCACACAGGAACTCCCATGCTCTCTCGCCGCCGCTTCCTGCAGTCCACTGCAATCGCTGGCACTGCTGCGCTTCCAGTTGTTGCCTCCGCTGAAGAGTCCCACGTTTGCAAGCCATCACCGCCAGCGATCGCCCAATTGCCATCTCTCAAAGATCAAGCCCAGCCAATCGCTGCCCAGGAGCGGGCTGCTCGTCAGGAAAAAGCCCGGCAACTGATGCAGGCAAACGGCCTGGACGCAATCCTTCTCGGGCCTGGCACTTCACTTCGATACTTCAGCGGCGTTCGGTGGTGGGAGAGCGAGCGTTTGTTTGCCATGGTTCTGCCCAGAAAGGGTGAGCCCTTCTTCGTCTCGCCCGCATTCGAACGAGGACGCGCCGCAGAGCAACTCGCCAACAGCCCGCAGGCAGGCAACCCCGATATTCGCGTGTGGCACGAAGATGAGAACCCGTACGAGCGAGTTGCGCAGGGTTTGCGCGATGCCGGAATTTCCGCCGGCACGGTTGGCATGGAAGAGACCGTTCGATTTGTTTTCACCGGCTCCATCGCCAAAGCTGCGCCCTCAGTCAAGATCGTAAGCGCCACTCCTGTCACTGCCGGTTGCCGAATGATCAAGAGCGCGCACGAACTCGCCCTCATGCGCCTCGCGTGCAAGGCCACGATCTCCGTTTATGAAGCCGTCTTCAAAAGCTTGCAAGTTGGCATGACCGATTCCGACATTCAAAATCTTGTTCGCTCGGGATACGATCACGTCGGGTTCGAAGGCGACGTCATCGTCGCCATTGGCGAAAACTCAGGCTCGCCGCATGGTTCCACAGTTCCGCAAGTCGTGCGCGAAGGCAGCATCATTTTGCTCGACGACGGCTGCGACGTCGAAGGCTACAGCTCAGACATCACTCGCACCTTCGTCCTGGGAAAACCCAGCGACAAGATGAAAACCGTTTTCGACAGCGTCCATCGCGCGCAAAGCGCAGCTCTCGCCGCCGCGAAGCCCGGAGTTCCCTGCGAAAACGTCGATGCCGCCGCGCGCAAAGTCATCACGGACGCCGGCTTCGGCCCCGATTACAAATTCTTCACGCATCGTGTCGGCCACGGCATGGGCATGGACATTCACGAGTGGCCCTACCTCGTCCGGGGAAATCAGACGAAGCTCGAACCCGGCATGACGTTCAGCGACGAGCCGGGTATCTACATCCCCGGCGAATTCGGAATCCGCCTCGAAGACGACATGCACATCACCGAAAACGGCGCGGAACTACTAACTGCGCAAAGCCCGTCGCTCACAGATCCGTTCGGAACCGCCCAATAAAAGAACGCCGCCAGATTTGGCGGCGTTTATGTGAAAGAAGCATTACGACTACTTCCTGATTTCCCAAAGTATGTTCTCCCCGTGCTGCCGGGTTAAGAATGCGCGTGGATGAATCAGGTTGTTCAGCGTGCCCGGCATGCCATCAACTTCGGAACTTCCCACCGAAAGGTGCAGGCCGGTAGGCTCGTTGTCTTCGCCTTTTGCCAGCGAGAGACTGTCGCGCCCCAGGGCAACGAACCGCCGCGGCCCCGCCGATCCATCCGTGGCAAAGGCCCACACTGAATCCAGTTTATTCAGCTCCTTGTGGAGAGTATCTCCTCGGTCTTCGGTTGCAAGCAGCGTATGTGCGTCCGCGAAGGTCAGATTGTCGAACGAGGCGTGGCGCGCATCGCCAAGAACGAAGATAGAAATCTTTCCGGCATCACGGCTTTCATCGAGGTCAACGCGAAAGATCGATCCCCAGGAACCGCGTGCAGCTAAAGCCGTTGTGCCGGCAAGCGAGTCGGTATCGCCGGTAGGATCAAAAAAGAAGGTGCGGAAATTCGACCCCGGCATGAATTGCGCATTCTCCGGACGCTTAAACGGAGTCGCGCCCGCGGTTTTCGCGGCTGCATTGGCGTCAAATGAGGTCGTGCCATCTACGTCCGTATCATGCACGGTGACCCAATCGACGGGATACGACGTCCCCGGCGTATGCAGCGCAAGCTGCGCGCTTGAGAAAACATCGCCTGCCGGATCGGCCGCATGGAAGACCACCGGTTTGTCTTCGATCCAAACCCGCAGCGCCTGCAGTTTGCCGCCTTCAGAAATGGCCGCTGGGTTCTTCGGCGCAAAGCGGTATACAAATGAATTTGGCTGCTTGGCAACTTTGGGGCTGCTCGGATCATTGGGATCGGTGTTCACCGTAACTCCACCGGCATCTTCGATAATCAGCAGGTTTCCCCAATTATCCGGGTGGATGCCCTCGAACCCTCCGCGCCCAATAATTCCGTATAGCGTTTTCGCCTTCGGAGGCCAGTTCGCCGAGACTTCAATCACTCCGCCGTTGGTTCCTGCCTCTTGCGTAAAGAATAAGGTGTTCGTGAAGGGATCGTAGGTAGACCCATCAATGGAGTTAAAATTTGTAAGCCCGCTCGCCAGATCCACCGGCGTCAGCAAAGTGACCCTGTGCGCCGGATCGGTAACGTCCAGATTCACGCGAGTGATGTAGGCCCGGTTACCGCTGTTCTCGTGTCCCTGAAAAACAAAGCGACGCCCATAATCGAAACTCTCATCAGGACCGCCGGGATTACTGTTGAACACCATGTATGTGTTCTCGTCTGGCTCGGTCAGCGTTCCATCGCTCAGAAAACCGAACTTGGTAATGACCCCCGAGGGATTTTCCAGCGCCACCTGGCCGTTGGCCACCATAACCAAGTGAAATCCCGGTGCAATCAGTGTTGCCGGAGTTCCGACATGCAACCTTGCATTCGGGATCGAAGTTGTAATTGGGCCAATACCCGATTGTGAAAACGCGAGCGCAGCTGAAAACAGTAAGCTCGCTCCTACCGACACACGCCGGCGAACATTCATAGATTTCCTCCTGAAGATAAGCACTGATCTCGCTCCGGGCGGTTTTGGCCAGAGCGAAGTTGGAGATTAAATGTCTGAATGTGACGCGGCGGTTAAGCTTGAGTTAATTAATATCCGACAAATTCGTGACAGGTTCGTGCTTGAGCCACCTTCAGAGCGTCGTGCGATTAAATGTCACCCAAACGGCCGTTTCCTCCCGCCCCAACGTGTGTTGGTCACCGTGTCGCACCTCGTAGGCCCCAACTGCGTATATACTTTTTGCCGCTGTCCCAGGGGAGGACTAAATGCGTTTCTTGCGCGTGATGGGGTTCTTGCTGCTTGCCGCTGCGGTTTGCTTCGGACAATCGCCCGATTCGCTCACCAATTCGCAGATGCCTTCGGTCATCACCATCCCACCGGAGGCGCAGCCCTCGCCCAACTTCAACGCTGATGCCGCAACCGAGGCCTATCTCGCGCAAATTCCCGCCACCGCTCGCGCCCGTTCTGACGCCTATTTCGAAGGCGGATACTGGCTCATCTTGTGGGATTTTCTTTACGGAGCGGTAATCGCAATGGTCATCCTGCACCTCCGCTGGTCCGCAAAAATGCGCGACCTCGCCGAGCGCATCACACGCCTGAGGTTCGTCCATGACATCATTTATTGGATCGAATTCACGTTGCTCACCACCATCCTGGGTTTTCCACTTGCCTATTACGAAGGCTATGTTCGCGAGCACCAATACGGACTCGCGACTCAGAGCTTCGGCCCCTGGTGCGGTGATCAGTTCAAGAATCTGCTCGTCAACATAGTGCTTGGCGCGATCGCGGTGCCGATTCTCTTCGCAATTGTCCGCCGGCTGCAACGGACCTGGTGGATCTGGGGCGCGATTGTGTACTGCGTGTTTTTCGCCGTGACCGCCATGCTCGCTCCGGTTTTCATCTTTCCCATCTTCAACAAGATCACCAAGCTCGACGATCCTAAAGTGACCACACCCATCCTCAGCATGGCCCGCGCCAATGGCATTCCGGCGCGCGAAGTCTATGAGATTGACGCCTCGCGCCAGACCACTCGCATGAGCGCCAACGTCAGCGGCCTTGGCAAAACCATGCGCATCACGCTCAATGACAATCTGCTTCGCCGCGGCTCGCTCGAGGAAATCCAGTCCATCATGGGTCACGAGATGGGCCACTACGTGCTCAATCACACTTATAAGGGGACGTTCTTCTTCTCGGTCGTGTTCGTGATTTTCTTCGCCCTGCTGAACTGGTCGTTGCGCTGGAGCCTCACCCGTTGGGGAGACCGCTGGCTGGTTCGCGACATCGGCGATTCGGCCGTTGTTCCGCTGGTTGTGCTTCTCGGCTCAATTTTCTTTTTCGTTCTCACTCCGATCACAAATACCTACACCCGCACCGAGGAGCACGAAGCCGACATGTATGGACTCAACGCCTCACGCCAGCCGGATGGCTTTGCTCAAGGCGCAATTCATCTCGGCGAATATCGCAAGATGAGCCCCGGCCCGCTCGAAGAATGGTTCTTCTTCGACCACCCCAGCGGCCGAAACCGCATTCATGACGCAATGACGTGGAAGGCGGAAAACCTGAAGCTGTTCGAAGAGCCACCCACCTCCGGCAACTCCGACAAGTAAGTCGATTGCAAGAGTGGCCGAACATTCGACCTGGTTTTCTCTGCGCTCTCAGCGGCCTTTCTCTGCGGCCTCTGCGGTTAAAAGCTTTTGAAGTGAGATTAAAACTCTCACCCCAAAAAAACGGGAGCACAGACTGTTCTGTGCCCCTCTGTGCAACTCCGTGTCCTCTGTGGTTAAAGATCTACGCGGCGCTGGTCGCGTACCGCTCCGGCTGGCTGTCGAATGTTTCCTTGCACTCCTCTGAGCAGAAATGATATTTCCTGCCCGCGTAGTCTGAGTGGAAGTGGGTCTGCTTCTCGTGTCCATCTTGCAAACCAAATCTTTCGTCATTCCATCCTCCTTTTCGTGATTCGAAAATTAGGATGCCGGATCCCGCAAGAGGTTTACTGATGCCAATCTTCCATCAGTGACCGTGATGCCCGCCACCGCCGTGATGTCCTCCACCGTCGTGGTGACCTCCGCCGTCGTGGTGACCTCCGCCGTCGTGGTGACCTCCGCCGTCGTGATGTCCTCCACCACCCCAGTGGTGCCCGCCATCACCGTGGTGCCCTCCACCGCCCCAGTGATGGCCCCCGTCGCCGTGGTGTCCGTCGTGCCCACCGCCGCCCCAGTGCTTGCCACCGCCGCCCCAGTGGTGTCCGCCGTCTCCGTGGCCGCCGCCCCAGAAGTGATGCCCATCGCCATCGTGATCGCCTCTGTGACCTCCACCCCAAAAATGACCATCATGGTCGTGGTCGCGAAAGCCATGGCCACCGCGGAATCCTCTGTCGTGATCGCGATCACCCCGGAACCCGCGCCCGCCGCGATGGCCTCGATCGTCCCAATCGCGTCCACCGCGATAGCCGTGCCCATATCCTCGTCCGTAGCCACGGTCCCAATAGCGATAACCATTGCCGCCGCGATAGTACCCGCCGTATCCTGAGCGGTAGCCATACCCGCCCCCGCCGTAATACCCGCCGCCGTAGTAGCTGTGATACCAGGGTCCCGCTCCAATGAAGATTCCGTCGATGAAGTAGCTGGACCCGTAGAACCCATAAGGCGCGCAGGCGTAGGGGTAGTACGAATAGTAGCCGTATGGGCAAACTGGCTCTACACCGGCGTAGCTGCTCGAATAATTGCCCGAATACTGATCGGAATAATCGTCAGAATAGTCGTTGGAGTAGTTGTCGGAATAGCCGTCGGAGTAATTGCCGCCGTCGGAGTAGCGGTAATCCGAACCCGCTTCAACCGCAACCGAGACTTGAGCCGGCGCTTTTCCTACCGCCAGAAGCAGCGCACCCAACAACGCTAAGTGTTTGAAATATGGCATGTTTGTCCTGAATTCTGACCCGGAAGCCAGTCTTGAACCGAGGGGCCTGAGAGAGTTTCCCACTATGGTCTGGGAGGCACTTCAGTCTGAAACCCCGGATCCGCCCAATGGTTGCGCGGTTTGTAAAGAAATTTATCGGTGAAACTTGGTATTGGCACGAAGAGGAAACTTGGCAAGCGCTACGAGTAAACCCACTCCTTGGGAGGGCATGGACGTGCCGAGGCAAAGCAGGTCATACCGGCATCGAGACGCGAACCGGGAAGGGCACGAGTTCATTTGTGCCGCGCAGGGTCCGTCATCAATCCAGCTTTAGCCGCTGAGGTAGCAGTCTTTTCAGTTCCTCAAACCAGTGAAATACTCTCAGAATGGCAGAGGCGCAACCGCGTAGAAATCTAGTTGGCATCACGGCGGTCGTAGTTATGGGCACCGTGCTGGCGTACTGCTTTCTTCCCGACTCAATGCTGCCCATCCCGCCAGTCTTCATTTTGATTGTCTGGATCGGCGCGCTCGCTTCAGCAGTCATAGCGATTGTGGCAGGATTCATCAGTTCAAGAGCGTGGTTCTTATTTGTGTTGTTTCCTGTTGGGTTCTTCCTGATGACCTTGAACTTCGAACAATCTACAGAGATCAAACTGCGGGGTGATTCTAAGGGGGCTGAGTTCGTCCTGTCTGGTAGCGGAAAGCTCGTTGAGCTAGTCGTATTCAGCCCGCAATACGCGACAGGTGCGCAAACGATAAACGATCCGAAATTTGTTTTGTGGAGTATTCATCCGTCCGAGCCCATGAGTTGGGGCGAGCCTGTCTGGGTACTTCGCTCGATTCGCTATGGAATCGTCCCCAAAGGCTACACTCAATCAATTCCAGAAAACGGACATGCCGCACCATTGACTGATTCCGAAAAGCCCTACTTCTTGAGCGTCACTACAGCCAATGCGCCAGGTACCGCGGGATACTTTACAGTTGCTGATGGAACACCAGAGTGGGCAAATAATCCCCCTGACGGGCCATGTTTCACGCGCCAGAACAACAAAGACGTACGGGTCCCATGTTTGCATTGAAATAGGGTTACCGCCCGCCCTTCTCCACCACTCCCCCCTTCATCACAAAATCCACCTTCTGCAAAACCGTCACATCCTTCAACGGATCGCCCGGCACCGCCACAATGTCCGCCAGTTTGCCGACTTCAATCGTGCCGATCTGATCTTGCATTCCCAGCAACTCCGACGCGGTCACCGTCGCTGAATGAATCGCCTCGGCCGGAGTCATTCCCCAATCCACCAAATATTTGAACTCCTGCGCGGGATTTTCTTTCCAGTCGAATCCGCCCGCGTCGGTGCCGAACGCAATCTTCACGCCGGCTTTCATCGCCCGGCGAAACGTGTCTTCGTGGATCTTCGTCATCTGCAGCCATACCGGAGCGCCTTCGTTCGCCCTTCCCTGCGCCACATACACGCCAACGTAAATAGTGGGCACGTAATAAACGCCCCGCGCCGCCATGGTCTTCAAATCCTCATCCGAGATGTAGTCGCCATGCTCAATCGTGTCCACGCCTGCTTCGAGCGAAGTATGAACTCCGTTCAACGCTATGGCATGCGACGCCACCTTGTGATGCTGACGGTGCGCCTCATCCACAATCGCGCGCATTTCTTCTACGGTGAACGTCGGAATATCGTCGAGAATGTCCCGCCCGCTTGCGTCCTTGCTCACGAAATATCCGTGGTCGCTGTAAACCTTGATCCAGTCCGCGCCATACATGATTTCTTCGCGCACCGCTTTGCGTCCCTCTTCCGGCCCATCCACAACCTGCACGCCATGCGGCACGGGCACGTTCGGCGCATACCCCAGCAGCGGATACGCCCCGGTCACATCCATCGCGCGCGTCGCCACCTGCATGCGCGGTCCGGGAATCACGCCGTTGTTGATCGCCTTCTTCACATCCACATCGGCGTAGCCTGCGCCTTCAGTCTCGAGATCGCGGATCGTCGTGAAGCCATACTCCAGCGCCCGCCTCGCATTCACAGTCGCCAGAATGGTTCTGTACTCCGGTGATTCTTTCAGCAGTTGGTAGTCATAGTCAGCTGCCGTGATATCTCCCTGCAGCAGCACGTGCGTATGCGTATCGATCAATCCCGGCAGGCAGGTCTCGTTCGAGAGATCAATCACCGTCGCCGACCCCGGCACCGCCGCCGGACTGGCCGTGATCTTGTCACCTTGAATTTCGAAAAACACATTCTTCCGCGGTTGCTCGGACTTGCCGTCGATCGATGTTCCGCAATGAACAAAGATGGGTGCAGGCTTGCCTGAAGTCTGACCTTGTGCAAACTCAACCGCAAAAACCGCGAGTAAGACTCCGAATATGACAAAGACACGGCCAAGCACGTTGCGCATCGCTCCTCCTGCTGAATCGGCGCAGGAATCATAAACCGCGACAACCTAAACCCCAAGCGCGCGCTCCGACGATCCCGCCGCTCTCTCTAAAGCAATGTCAGGATGCGAAGTGATCACCGCCTCGCCGCCGCAGTTGGCGTAGGGCAGTCTATAAAACCCCTTGGTTCGTCATCAAACCAACATGCGCGGCGCGCGGTCAGGTTCGTAGCCGTCATACAGGATTCCCGCTAAGGTGTTCGAACCTTCCCTGGGATGTCTTCTCCCTTTCTGTATGTTGCGTACCTGAATGTGTCACCTGACCTGCAGCGAAAGCCCGATGGTGAGTTTGCCGAAGCCCATCTAAGGTTGAACAAGATCAAAACGATTGGTCTTGGAGTTCCTGATGTTCAAGCTTTCGCAGAGGTTGACCGCGCTCTTGCTTTCCAGCCTGATGTTCCTGCCCGCAGCCCTGGCGCAATCGAGCAACTCGTCCGCAGGTTCGGGTAAGCCCTCACCGGGTCTGGCCGCTGCCGACGCGAAGTTTATGAAAGAAGCGGCAGGTGGAGGCATGGCTGAAGTTCAACTCGGCAAGCTGGCGCAGGAAAAATCATCAAGCGACCAGGTGAAGCAGTTCGGGCAGCGAATGGTCGACGACCACAGCAAAGCCAACCAGCAACTGGAGCAGATGGCGCAGCAGAAAAATGTGCGTTTGCCCAAGCAGCCCGGTGCCAGGGAGCAGGCAGAGAAAGCCCGCCTCGAAAAACTCTCCGGTGACGAGTTCGATAAAGCCTATATGTCGCACATGGTGGCCGACCACAAGAAAGACGTCGCGGAATTTCAGAAAGAAAGCTCGGCCGCTCGTGATCCTGAAATAAAATCTTTTGCCTCACAAACATTGCCGACACTGCAGGAGCATCTGAAACAGGCCCAAAGCATCGCGCCGGCTCAGTAGCCGTGGAAAGGACTTTCGTGCGCCATCGTCCCGTCGTCACCAAAACTTCTGCCCTTCTGCTTGGCACGGGCGTCGCTGCTTACGCCATATGGAGATCGTCTGCTCAGCGGCGGACGCGCTCCTTACTCCGGCAGAGAACGGTTTTCATAACCGGCGGTTCGCGCGGCCTGGGATTCATTCTTGCCCAGGAATTCGCTGGATGTGGCTCCAATGTAGTAATTTCCGCAAGAGATGCCGAAGAACTGGCTCGAGCCGAGGCTCGTCTTCGCCAGATTACGCCCAACATCCTCGCGATTCCCGCCGACGTCACCATGCGTGAGGAAGCCGAACGCGCAGTGCAGAAGGCGATAGATCGATTTGGCGAAGTGGATGTGCTCGTCAATAACGCCGGAATCATCAGCGTCGGTCCCGCGGAAACAATGACCATCGACGATTATCGCGACGCCATCAACATTTATTTCTGGGGCCCATACTTCATGACCATGGCCGTTCTGCCGGCTATGCAGAAGCGCAGGTCAGGACGGATTGTAAATATCTCGTCGATCGGCGGCAAAATCGGCGTACCTCACCTCCTCCCTTACAGCGTCGGCAAGTTTGCCCTCACCGGCTTTTCGCAAGGCTTGCGATCGGAGCTTTTGAAAGACAACGTGCACGTGACCACCGTCTCTCCCGGCCTGATGCGCACCGGCAGCCCGCGAAATGCTTTCTTCAAGGGAAGGAACGAGTCGGAGTATGCCTGGTTCAGTATCAGCGGTGCTCTACCGGTCGTCTCCATGAACGCGAACCGGGCAGCCCGGCGAATCGTGTCTGCATGCGCGAGAGGTCAGGCCGAACTGATCCTTACCTTGCCTGCAAAGTTGGCGGCAAAGCTTCATGGCGTCTTCCCGGGCTTTACCACCGACCTGATGGGACTCATGAACCGGTTGCTGCCGCCACCAGGCGGGATCGGGACCGAAGCCCGCCCTGGGTGGCAGAGCTTCAGCAAAGCTTCACCCTCCGTATTAACCGCTCTCGATCAACAGGCAGCAGAAAAAAATAATGAAGTTGCATGATTGGTGACTTATGTATGAAAAAGCATCTGCGCAACGTTCGACTCTTAAGGCAAATTCTTCGTCGTCAGCGGCCCGGCGCAGCCGGGCAGCCATGCTGGTTGCAGGTACGTCAGCCATCGCTTATGGCGTCCTCAGAAAAGATGGCTTGAGATGGCCAATGCTCTTGGGCGGCGCGGCATTGGTAGGCACGGCGTCGGCCAAGTCAGTCCCGCGAGAGATGTCCTGCGAGGTCAGCTGCACCATCAACTGTCCTGCCAGTGAGATTTACTCTTTTCTGCGTGACTCTCACAACTGGATTGATCAGTTCGCAGCCGAAAATCGCGGGAATCAAAGTGCGACGTCGGCTTCTCTCACCCTCACCGGCGAGCAGCCTGACCAATCGTTGAATTGGAAGAGTGGCGATGGCCGCCGCTATGACGTCATACTCCGTTTCCAACCCGCACCGGGCAATCGCGGGACCGAAGTGCATGCCCATGTCCGTATGCCGAGTGCAACGCGGCTGATCGCTGAGCTTTTCCATTCCGCGGCCGGCCAAAGCCTGGAGCAGCGGACGCGTGAAAGTCTGCGGCACGCCAAACAACTGCTTGAGGCCGGCGAGATCGCAACCACCGACGGTCAGCCGCACGGCACGCGCGGCTTCAAAGGAAAGATGCAGAGAGCCATGCTGCGTGAGAACGCGGCCGAAAAACGTCCTCAGCAGGGCACTGGCCCCAATCGCGATCAGGAATTAGCGGCCTCCTAGGAGGCAAGGAGAAGTCGTTGTGAAAGCTCTGTGTTGGCAAGGCAAGGAAAATGTTCAGGTCGAAAACGTAAACGATCCTGTCATTCTCAATCCGCACGATGCAATCGTGAAAATCACCCTCACCGCAATCTGCGGTTCCGACCTTCACCTCTACGACGGCTACATCCCCACCATGGAGCCCGGAGACATTCTCGGCCACGAGTTCATGGGCGAGATCGTGGAGACAGGCCGAGAAGTGAAAGAGTTGAGGGTTGGCGACCGCGTGGTGGTTCCTTTCACCATCTCTTGCGGCAAATGCTACTTCTGCCAGAACCAGCTGTGGTCTTCGTGCGACAACACCAATCCAAATGCCTGGATCGCAGAAAAGTTCTACGGACAATCCGGCTCGGGACTGTTTGGCTACTCGCACATGATGGGCGGATATGCGGGCGGCCAGGCACAATATGCGCGAGTCCCGTTTGCAGATGTCGGCTGTCTGAAGATCACGAATGACTTGCCTGACGATCACGTATTGTTCCTATCCGACATCTTTCCCACCGGCTACATGGCGGCAGAGAACTGCAATATTCATCCCGGCGATACCATCGCCGTTTTTGGCTGCGGACCAGTGGGCCAATTCGCTATTCGCAGTGCCTTCATGCTCGGTGCCGAGCGAGTGATTGCGATCGACCGCATCCCCGAGCGCCTGGCGATGGCGCACTCCTCCGGAGCTCAGATCTTTGATTACAGCCAGGACGATGATGTCGTCGAAGTACTCAAGCAACTCACCGGAGGCCGCGGCCCCGATGCTTGCATCGATTGTGTAGGCATGGAAGCGCATGGGCACGATCTGGTCGCGTTCGTCGACACCGCCAAGCAACGACTCAGGCTTTCCTTCGATCGCCCGAAAGTGCTGCGTCAGGCCATTCAGGCCTGCCGCAAGGGCGGCACAGTTTCAATTCCGGGCGTTTACGGCGGATTTCTCGACAAGGTTCCTTTCGGAGCTGCGTTCAACAAAGGCCTGACGCTCAAGATGGGCCAGACCCACATGCAACGCTACATGCAGCCCCTGCTGTCACGAGTCGCGCAAGGCGAGATCGATCCGTCGTTCGTGATCACTCATCGTTTGCCGCTCGATGCGGCGCCATCCGCGTACCGCACCTTCCGCGACAAACAAGATCAATGCATCAAGGTAGTTCTGGATCCGTGGACACAATCCAATGGGAGCGGCCACTATGCTGCAGCCAGCTGAGTCGTTAAATACTGAAGTGCAACTGTCGGAAGGCGAACCGCGCGAAACGCACGCAGCAGTGCCGCGTCGCTCTGCGACGCCGCGTTTCCGCGAAGTGCGGGCCCAGGTTAGACAGGCTGGCCGCTCCACCATGAGAGCGGTCGAGCGCTTGAGTTCACGAGCATGGCGCAACTTCGAAAGGACCCGCAATGAGAAACCATTGCACGTCGTAGCAGCAATCGCCGGCACCGCGCTTCTGGTTGGCGTTCTGCTTCGAATCAGGAGGTCGAATGCACACAAATAGCGTTCCCGAAAGCAATCACCGAAGTTTGGCGGCGCTGGTGACGGAACTTAAAAACGAAGTCTCAGAATTTGTCGAGACTCGTATAGCCCTGCTGAAAGCCGAGTTAAGCGGCAAGCTCCAAGACGTAAAGAAAGCCGCTCCAATGGCTGTTCTCGGCATCACGCTCGCCGGCACTGCCTACCTGCTGTTCACTCTGGCGCTGGTCGCGCTGGTCGCTGCGCTGATGCCTGATTCGGCCTTTCGTTGGTTTATCGCGTTCATGGCCGTCGGCATTCTGTGGGCTTTAGCAGCTGGGATCTTTCTCTCCATTGCCAAACGCCGCATGTCGGCCAGCAATTTCATTCCACAAAAAACCATTGAAGTATTGAAAAACGACAAAGTATGGCTGCAACAAGAAGCGAGAAACCAGATATGAGCACTCTCCCGATCGAGACCCTGAGCTCCCGTGCTTCGGAACAGCGAGAGCATTTACACCGGACCGCGTCCGATTTGCGAGAAAAATTGCATGAAACCCGCGAGGAGCTGAGCCTGAACCGCCAACTGCGCCGCCATCTGCTGCCGGTTTCAGTCTTCACTAGTCTGATAGCAATCGGCCTGGGTTACAACATCGCGGGATGGTTCACGCGAGACTAGCAGCTGCGGCACATCCAAGGTAGAGACGTAGCTTGCTGCGTCTGAGGGAGCGCCGATGCTGCTGGGTTCGTGAGCCTAGAACAGCTTCAAATGGATAGTCAGATACTTTTTAGGATTCTGACGAATGGCTTTGATCAGATCTTGCGTATCGGTCAGGAGTTTGTTGGTGTTGTTGTAAAGTGCAGGATCCCGCAGGAACAAAGCTGCGCTGCCGTTACCCTCATCCAGCTTGTCCGTCAGGTTTGAAATTCGATTCAAAGTATTCTGCAGCTTGTCGGCGAACTGCTGATCGCGCGCCATTTTTCCGATCGCGCCCTTGCCGGCATTGATGTCTTCGGTCAACTGCTTGGCATTCGCAACCGTCTGGTTGAGGTTCTTATACAGCGTGTCGTCCTTCAGCAGTTTCCCCACGCTTCCCTGCCCGGCATTCAGGTCATCGATCATCTTATTGACCTTGTCCACCGATGCATTGAGCTTGTTATACAGCTCATCGTCAGCGATCAGCTTGCCAATGCTGCCTTTCCCGTTCGAAATCTCGCTGACCACGTTCTGGAATTCCGTCACCGTGTTATTCACGCGGTTATACAGCGACGGATCGTAAATCAGTTTGCCCACTGAGCCCTGACCGCTCTCCACGAATGCGATGATGCGATCCAGCCGTTTCAGCAGGACATCCATGTTCTGCAGACTGCTGTTAGCGGCGCGAATCACGTCGCTGTAATCGGGAATCTCTCCACTCGTAAGCACGTCGCCATTTTCAACCGGAGCGCCGGTCGCTTTCGAGCTGTCGATGTTGATGTAAGTTTCGCCTAGAACGCCGGCCGTCGAGAGCAAGGTCTTCGAATCTTTATGAAGGTTGAAATCGTACTTGCGGTTCACCTTCATGATGACTTCGACAGGCGAAAGCGGCTTATTCGGTACCACCTGGATCGCTTTTACATTGCCGATATCAACACCGCTCAACCGCACGGGCGCGCCCACGCGCAGGCCCTGCGCGTCAAAAAAGTAAGACTTGAGAACGATGTTCTTCGTGAACGGACCGCCGGTACCGCTCATGAGGATCATGAGGATCGCCAGAATGATGCAGGCGACAATGACCGTAACGCCGACCTTCAGTTGAGACCACTTCAACTGCCTTTGGCTAGGCAACGATCCTCCCAAGCAGCACTGGTCGAATCGAGTGATCGAATGATCGGATCATCGGGTAATCTCCGTCATTTATCGATGCCGAAAATCGGCCGATCAGACCAGGTTTTTTGAATGATAGCAGAACCAAAACATGGCCTACGCCGCGACTTGCGCGCCCCGAAGCTTGCTACGCAACCCCAGCGCCAGCACGTACGCCGCCGCGCCACAGGCCAGCGTCACATTCAGTCCGAACTGGATGGCAATCACCATCGCCAGCACTGAGCCGAGCACGCTCGATGCCGCATTCATCGCCCACGCCCATTCGATCGAATTGTCCCCGCCTCCGCGAGCCAGGCCGCGCAGGCCGGTGGGAAATGGCATCCCCATGACAAAGCCCGCTGGAACCAGCACCACCCCGCCAATGACGAGTTTCAGCCAGAACGGTTCGCCCACGGCCCTGTTGAGCACCGCCGGCAGCATACCGGTGTAGAGTGCCAGCACCAGGATCACCAGCGCGAGCGGAAGCCAAACGCGGCTCGGCTCAGCGCACCATGTGCGCGAAGCCAGGCTGCCGAACCCGCTCGACAGCAGCATCAAAAATACGACCACCGTGAGGGCATAGGTGGGATGTCCCAGGAACAGAACGAATCTCTGGATGAGACAAACTTCCACCAGAATGTAGCCAAGCCCGACAGAAATGAAATACAGTAACGCTCCCGTCGGATGGCCTCCTTTACGATCACCAAGCGCGAGCGGTATTACAAGGAAAGCCAGTACCGCAACAATCGAGATGATCAGCAACATGAGCAGCACCGCCACGCCCAGGTTCACTTTCCAATCCATAGCGGACTCGGTTGCGCTGAGATGCAATAAGCGCGCAGGTTTGAGCGTGAAGAAGAAGAATGGCGCGTTGTCCGTGACCGGGGTGACGTTGTAGTCGTAAGAGCCGCTGAACAACTCTGGATTGCCGCTCTGTATGAGCCCTGAGAAAGCGTTCTGCTTCGGCTCCGATGGCGAGTAGAGCAGCCGAAGCTCGTCAAAATCTCGCAGATGCTGCCGGACGGTCTCCTCTTCGCCGGTTGTGAAAGCGCTCTTCTTCGCCAGCACCGCAACAGGAATGCCGTCTTCATCCAGATCGCCATCCGAAACAATAATGAAATGCCGCGACACATCCGCCACACCTGACTGATGCAGCGCTTCGGTTGCGACCGAGACTACCCGCAACGCCTCTCGCGGCTCGCGAAACTCCCAGCGTGTGACCGCAATGATGCCATCTGGTTTCAGGTGATCGAAATATTCCCGGAACGCCTGCGTCGTGTACAAGCTGTTTTCGCTTAAGGCGAACGCTCCCGCAGCAGTTGAAGCCCACGTGTCCACGAGCGTCATCTGCACGACGTCGTACTGCTCGCGTGCATTGCGAATGAACGAGCGCCCATCGGCTACGTGAATGTGAACGTCATGCCGCTCGTAGAGATGCTGCGCATACTCGGCATAGCGCCCGCGCATGATGGTGTTCGCAATGATGGGATTGATCTCCACGCCCGTCACGCTGTGCGCCCCGTTCGCCACTGCGCGCAGAACATCCACACCACCGCCCGGCCCGATGATCGCGTAATCCCCATGCGGCCGCAGCGCGTTGACCACCGCCGGCGGCGCGGCCATAAGTCCATTCTCCCAGCCGGATCCCTTCCAATGCGCCAGATCGGCACTCATGATGTACGTGTTGGCATCGGCATCGATCACAATCACCCGCCCGCCGTTGTCGTCGCGGTCTACCTCCACGCGCGAAATCGCATTCCACCGCGCAAATTCAACATTCTTCCGGCGCACCCCTTTCGCCCATACAACGTCGGCAATTCGGCCCGAAAAATTTGCCGCCAACAACACTGCAAGCACTCCTACCAGAGCGACGCTTCGGATTTTGTATTTACCGCCTGGGCTCCAGGCTACGGCAGCCACCGCCGACGTAATCGCCGCACAAAAAATTGCGTTCGGCCCACCGGCCCAGTTCAACAAGGGGACAACCGCCAGGCACGCAAGCGCACCGCCAATCAGATCGGCGCCATAGATGCGCGTAATTCGCGATGGCTCTCTCGCGAAAATCACCGAAAACTGCAGCCCTGTCAGGAAAAACGGAACAGCCGAGCACAAATAAACCACGCTCAGGCGAACGAAGTTGCCTCCGCTAAGCCGCAGCGAAACCGGCACGCGAAGCACGATTTCAACAACGACTGGGATGACGATCGCGCTCAGCGCATTCGAAATCCATGCGATGCGTCGTAATTCAAAATTCTGCAGCCGTTCTTTCCAGAGATGGGCAAAGACTCCCCCTGCGCCCAGGCCAAGCAGCGCGATGGAAATGGCCAAAAACGCAAAGTGATAAAACAGGACAACGGAAAACAGCCGGGTCAGTGCAAGCTCCAGCAGCAGCGCTGAAAAACTGGAAAGGGCAACCGTGGACAGAATCAGTCTGTCGCTGAGGGGCTGGTCACGCGCAGGTGCTGTAGGTTTCAAGACCTCAGGCGATGCAGACATGAAAGCCGACAGTCTAACAGAATGGATGTCTGTCGTCGGTTGTCAGTGCCATCCCGCTCCCGGTTTTGCCAACAACCGACAACCAACAACTCTTCTAGCCCTCAAGTATCACGCTTGCAATCGCCTGCTCGCTGGTGTGGGAAAGAGAAAGTGCGATATTCTTCACGCCCATTCGCGTCGCAAATTCTGCGGCCTTGCCGTGAAAGCGAATCGTCGGACGGCTTCCGGGTTGGCGATAGACTTCGATGTCGCGCCAGCGAATTCCGCGGCTCCAGCCTGTGCCGAGCGCCTTCATCGTGGCTTCTTTTGCGGCAAATCGGGCGGCATATTGTTCAACACGGTTTGCCTTGGAGTCGCAATAGCGAATTTCTCCCTCAGTGTAAATGCGCTGCAGAAAGCGATCGCCGAAGCGGGAGATGGATTCGGCCACTCGCGGCACTTCGGTGACGTCGATGCCGGTGCCCAGGATCATGCGATACCTTAGCACGCGATGCGTAGAGACGTTGCTTGCAACGTCTGATTTTTCCCCGGAGCTTCCCCGTGAAAAGCTACATCATCACAGATTCACAATAACCGGTCCCCGCGATAGATCAGCCTTCCGTCCATCATCCGCGCTTCTCGCATCAACTCATGAGCCTTCGGCGATTTGACGTCATCGATGTGCAGCACCTCATACCCATGTGCCACCAGCCAGTCCGAAACCAGCATCCGATGGCAACGGAAGTAAACGCGTTCGGCGCACATGTACGCTGTCGGCGATCGCTGAGCAAGAGCAATCAACTCTTCAACCGCCCACTCGAACTCAGGCGTAAGCATGTAGTCGGCATAGTTGCGAAAGCTGTCGTTTCGCAAGGCGACATTCGGGGAATCTTGCAAGATCTTCTTACGCCGGCCGCCGAGATCCTTCATCCACACGTACTGAATTCCATTCTCAGGCAAGCTTTTCTCCAATGACTCGCGGTTGAAGTGCGGCAGCCGGCGCGACATCGGAAAAGAGCGGATATCCACAAGAGTTTGAATCGCATGTGCCTGGAGAACTTCGATCAGTTCGTCGAGCGAGCGAGTGGAGTGGCCGATGGTGAAAACAGTGGCCATGAAACAAACCGCGCCTACTCTAGCCCCACCGCCTGCGCCAGAGCGCGGTCGAGAAGGCCCAGTTTCGAGGAGGAGATTATCCTATGAATTGTGTTAGCTCCGCTTTTCGTACGCTAGAAAGAGCGTCACACATGATCCAGCTTGCGTGCTTTAATCCTTCCTCGATCCCAACTGCAGTCTGTGTAACTAGTCCTTCTCCTCGACTGTAAACGGGTGCGCAAATAACGCTTGAAAAGGTCGACTCGATCAGCGTGCGTCGGCTCACAACAACAACCACTCGGAAGTGTTTGGGATCGCCTTGAGGTTTGTAGATTCGGTATAAGTCGCCTCGTCTGATTCGCTTTCGTTTTCCCAAGGATCAGCCTGATACTGCAGCCAATCCTCGTTCTCCGCGTTAAGACGGTCCGCAGCTCGATTCAGGATTTGGAGATCATGAGCGTGGATCTCGGCTCGCTTGTGTTCTCGCAAATATTTCCGCAGCGCCCGCTCAATGACGGAGGACCGCGAGTGGCTCGATCCGGTCAGTCGGTCGACTGCGGTGAGTACTTCCCTTGACAGGGTGATGGAGGTCTTCACTTTCATGCGACTGATATCTTACCGCTTATCCTACTACGTCCCTACCCCCGGAAGTACAGATACGCCCCCAAAATGCACACCAGCACCAGCGCCGATCCCGCCACTTCCTTCCATCCCCAACTCGCCCGGGTGCGCGCGCGGTCTTCAGGAGTAACTGTGGCGAACGTGAGGCTTTGGATTTGCGCCAGGTCCGGTTCCCGCGTCATCTGGCTCACGACCACCATCACAATGGCGGAGACGATCGTGATTAACACGCTCCAATACTGGAAATAGATGTGATTGATGATCCAAAAAAACGATCCTGGAACATACCCGTTCTGCAGTCCGCCGAGTCCAAGTGTGACTGGTGTATCCACCAACATGCGGAAGATGCCCAGCACGAAGCCGACGATCATGGCCCAGAGCGCACCCGCTGCATTCAGGCGCTTGAAGAAAACCCCGAAGAAAAACACCACAAAGATCGGCGGTGCCAGATAGCCCTGCACCGCCTGCAGATATGTGTAGAGGCCGGAAGCGCCCTTGATGACGGGAATCCAAAGCAGGGCAACTACGACCATGGCGGCCGTCGCCATGCGCCCGACGCGCACGATCTGGTGCTGGGACGCGCCCGGGTTCCATTTCTCGTACAAATCAACCGTAAACAGCGTTGAACACGCGTTGAACACGCCTGCGAGCGATCCCATCAACGCCGAAAGCAATCCGGCGACAACCAGACCGCGCAACCCCGGCGGCAGCAGATACTGCACCATCATCGGGAACGCGCCCTGGGCCACCGACGAGATCGCCTTACCATCGGGGCCAATCATGGCGCCGAGCGCCGGGACCTTGCCGCTCTTCGCCAGCGCATAACAAATCAAGCCGGGAATAATAAAGAGGTAAACCGGGAAAAGCTTTAGGAACGAAGCGAAGATGGAACCACGACGCGCTACCATCTCATTCGGCGCACCTAGCGCGCGCTGCACGATGTACTGGTCGGTGCACCAGTACCACAGGCCGATAATCGGCGCGCAAATCAGCATTCCCACCCAGGGGAAGTTGTCGTTGAAATACCAGGCTTCCTTCACCACGGTGCCTGCAGAATCAGTCTGCAGCACCGGAGCCCAGCTCCCTTCCACGCCTGCTGGGATCATCGGCTTCCAGAGATTAAACATGTCCGTGCCGCACCAGTAGCGCAGTTCGTGCCACCCGCCGAGTTTCATCAGCCCATACGCGGTGAGCGAAAAGGATCCTAGGATTAGAACAAACGTCTGCACCGCATCGTTGTACGCCACCGCGCGCATTCCGCCGAGCGCCGTGTACAGTCCCGTGAGTGCGATAACGAGAACGCTGCCAATCCAGAAACTATCGATGTAGGTATTGCCGATCGTAATGTGCAACTCCGGAAGCAATGTTCCGAAAACCACGCCGCCTGCAAAAATCCCCACTGCGATCTTGGACACAATGAACGTGATGATCGATACGATTGAGAGCACATAACGGGAAGCCGGACTGAACCGCCGCTCCAGAAATTCGGGCATGGTAAAGACTTGTGACCGCATGTAGAAGGGTACGAATACCCAGCCCAGCACCAGCAGGCACCAGGCGTGCAGTTCGTAATGGGCGAGCGCGACGCCGCTGGTAGCGCCCGCTCCGGCGAGCCCGACAACGTGCTCCGAACCAATGTTCGAGGCGAAGATCGAAGCGCCGATGATCCACCACCCCAGATTGCGCCCGGCAAGGAAATAATCAGCCGCCGAATCTTTGCCCTTACTCACCACCCACCAGGCAACGCTCAGCAGGATGCCGAAGTAAATCGCGATCACCACCCAATCGATTCCCGTGATCTGAGAGGCTGCGGGCGCCATCTGAAGGGCAAGAGTCATCAGTCATCTCCCGTAAATGAGGTGCACAAAAAGAATGCTTCAGTCAGTCTCTACAACGCTGTAATTCAGGCAAGTACCTGACTCAAGACCCGCGCCAGTACGTCGTCTTGGCCTGGCAAGACGGTGCGCAAATCGAGCAAAACACGCTCTTCTTCGACCCGCGCAATCACCGGCGGATTTGTGCCTCGCAATCGTCCAGCCAGTTCGCTGGCGCTCAGGCTACTGCTTGTGATGGCGATCAGAGTTGTCGGCAACGCAGCCGAAGGAGCCGAGCCGCCGCCGATCAATGACTCGCCATCTGAGAGCTCAAGCTCAGCACGTGTGGCTCGGACACTCTTGTCCGAGCAGGCCGCCAGCACAGCCTTGGCTCTTTCGCCAATCTGCTGCTTTGAAGTCTGCATCATGCTCAAAGCCGGCACGGCCCCATAATCTTTTTTCAAATACGCCAGCAGCGTCGCCTCCAGCGCCGCATACGTCAGCTTGTCCACCCGCAGCGCGCGAAATAGCGAATTGCTCCGCATCCTCTTCACCAGATCTTCGCGTCCGCTGATGATTCCCGATTGCGGGCCGCCCAGAAGTTTGTCGCCGCTGTAGGTGACGACAGGAACGCCCGCCCGCAGGCTGTCGAGGATCGTCGGCTCCCCGTCGATCCCAACATTGCGGAGGTCGAATAAAGCGCCGCTGCCCAGGTCTTCCATGAGCGGCAATTTATGTTTTTCGGCGAGAGCCACTAACTCCGAAACCGCAGGCTGCTCGGTGAATCCCGTGATCTCAAAATTCGAGCGATGCACGCGCAACAACAGCCTGGTGCGTTCGCTGATCGCGCGTTCATAATCCGCGATCCGGGTCCGATTGGTCGTGCCCACCTCGCGGAGCACTGCGCCGGATTTTGACATCACATCAGGAATCCGGAACGATCCGCCGATCTCCACCAGCTCTCCGCGAGAAACAATAACTTCTCCGTCGTCTGCCAGAGTGTTCAGTGCGAGAAGCACGGCCGCTGCGTTGTTGTTGACGACGATCGTGCCGACGCCCGCGCCGGTCGAGCGCAACTCGGCAGCTTCATCAGACAGCAGCTTCCTGAACAGCCGGTCCACATGCACATCCCGCTTGCCGCGTTCTCCTGATTCGAGCTCGAACTCTAGGTTCGAGTAAGCACCTCCGGTTTCCCGAATGTGATCGAGGGCAGATGCCGCCAGCGGCGCGCGGCCCAGATTCGTATGCAAAATCACTCCGGTCGCATTGATCACCGGGCGCAGCGAGGAATCGAGAGCACGGCGCAGTTCTGCTTCAACCGCAGCATGTATCCCGGAAATCGCGAGCGGAAGTTTGCCGGAATCGAGCGATCCACCTGCAATTTCGCCACGCAAACGCGCCAGCACTGCCCGGCACGCATCGGTAACCGCCGTTTGCCCATTCTCTGCGATCAGTGCCGCAAGGCCGCGATCCCGCAACAGTTCATCGACACCAGGCAGTTCGCGATAAAGATCAGCCAGCGCGCTCATGCGGATGATTATCCATTCAGCAGACTAATAGCTGCAACCTGTAGCATTGCAACCATTCCTAAGAACAGGTACATTCAATGCGCGATAAAACCGCCATGGAGATGAGATGAAACTTGCCAGAGTAGTGCTCGCCTCGACGATTGCGCTCCTAACAGTATCAGTGTTGGCCGCCGATAAACCTGCCGGCGTTCTCACCTCTGAAGACGTTAAATCCGTCGTGCCTGCAAGCTACTTCTATCGCGGGCAGAGCGCCAGCGTGCAGATGCGCAACTCCGGCGGCATCCGCACCAAAGATCAGAAATACATCCTGGCCGGTCTGGTGGACACGTCCGGCTATGCCTCTGACGTCGCGCAGAAATATCAAGGCCTTTTCATCACCGAGGTCAAGATTTACGTAGAAGGTTCGGAACTCGCGCCCGGTGAATACGGCTTCGGATTCGCCGGAGACAAGTTTGTAATCACCGATGTCGGCGCCAATGATGTTCTCAGTGTCGACTCGAAGCGCGACGATGGCTTGAAGCGCCCTGTGCCGCTCAAGATCGTCGAAGATAGTGGAGCCTATCGGCTGTACGCCGGCAGGAAGTATGTGACTCTGAAGCTTGAGTAAATAGCAGCCGTTCAACGACCGCCGATTCTCGGAATATAAAATCTGAAGAAAGCTTCCGGGTCCGAATCCAGGCACACCTCCGCATTCGGAGCGCCCGCCGTCGTCCTCGTGAATCCCAGCTCATCCACTGCAATGTGCAGAGGCCTTGTCGGGCACAACTTCGGATTGAGAATGTACGCAATCGTCATCGCATCGAAGAGTGTCGGGGTTTGCTGCCCCCATTCGTAATAGAGCAAAGCTAGAGCGTCAATCAACGGCGTTCCCGCGCCGAACACGATTTCGCGTTTGACCTCGTCCAGCTTCAGTTGCGTCGAATCCAGCGGCATCATGAAAACCGGCACTCCCGACGCGAACAGTTTCTGCGCCGCCGGAATGTCGTTCTTGATGTTCCACTCCGCCTCCGGCCCCCGATCAGGCGCGTAACCCAGGTCTCCATACCGGCGCGCGATCGAACCGCCCATCAGCACTACCCGCTGCAATTTGCGGAAGGTTTCAAGATCGTGGTCGATCAGTTCGCCCACGTTCACCAGAGGGCCGATCGCGACCAGCGTGATCTGCCCTGGATTCCGCCGAATCTGATCGAGGATGAAATCCACCGCTTTCGGATGGGACGCCCTCGCGAACTCCCCACCTTCGGCGTAGGCCCGTTGTGTGAACGCACTGTTGACTTTCGTTGGCGTTCCAACCGCAACCGGAATATCGGAGTGTCCCGTTTCGCCAAGCAGCCGATCAGCCAACTTCGCGCGCGTCTCCGTATCGCCGAAGGTTGTGGTGAGCCCGAGAATCTGCAACTCTACGCTGCGCAGCGCGAGCGCAACCGCAAACGCGTCATCCACGTCATCGCCGATATCGGTATCGATGATGATCTTCGTGCGCTGAACCGGGTGAGCCGGCGGGATCTGACCGTTCGCGGCGTGGTATGCCGCAAGAAACAGGACAAGACCTCCCGCCGGCAACTGGCGCAAGAACAAAACGCTCAGAGCTCTCATCGCAACCAATTTAGCAAATGCCGCTCAACTCTCTCCAAAATCGGGTGGTGGTGCAGTTTGAAACTGCATCACCACCCGAAATCTCACGCAACGCGACGACTTCGCGCACGGGCCCCATTTCGCCCCTTGCTGCGTTTTGGCGGCTGTTTCGGGGCCGGTCCACTGGGAGGAGCTACCAGCGCAGGTCCAGCCCCGGTCGGCTTTTTCAAAATCTGAGCAAGCCGTGCCAAACCGACGGAGGGAAGGAAACTGCTGTCGTTGTAATAATTCTGGAGCGTGTCAAAATCTGCCGCACCCAGTTCGGAATTGGCAACGTTCTCGCCACCGCCTTCTTTCCATGCGCTCGCCCAGACTTCCGCCAGGCACAGGCAACCGTCTGCCATCACATCCATAGTTGCCTGGCCGTGTGCGCTCCACAGATCAGTAAGGCGGGCGGCTTTCGAAGCGGCGTCATTGTATGTTTTGACAATGCTGGCCGGAGGCAGTTTCTTTACCGTTCCTTGCATCAGTTCGATCACTCGTTGCGCCGCGTCGAATCCCGTGGTGAAGGTCGCCTTCACGCTTTTTCCTTTCAAGCGCGCAACCACGCCATCAACAATTTCAGGCGATTTGGCGTTGAGCATCTGGGTCTCGTACACCGCGTGGATCTGGTAGGCCACAGACCCCTTCTTGACCGGCGGGTTACCGTGATGAAGCCGCGAAATGTGCAGTGGCTGGCAGGCATCGCCGATGTAGTGCGCGAGACAGCCGCCGGCGGCAAGGAAGTGGACGGCGTCGCCGCGTTTAGCGTAATCCACCATCTCGTCATATATCTGCCACACCCTGAACGGAAGCGAGCCTGGGTTCGTGTCCGGAAGCGTGGAGTAAAAATCGAGCCAGACCTGGGGATCGATATTGCTGGGCTTTTGGCAAAGATCAAGCAATGATTGACCCCTGTATTTCCCACTGGGAGCAACCTGGTCCATATCGGCAAAATGATTATTTTCATCCGATTTCCGCGTATTACGCCACACGTCATCGGCTACATCAGCCAGTGGCACGAAATCATATTGCGCCGTCCCACGCAGGATTTTTTCCTTTTGCTTGAGGTCGGCAGGTTTGAAGCCCACACGATCGATGTTGGCGCTCATGAGTTTCTGGAGTTTGGGAAGGCCGGTGAAATTGACGGTGCACGACAACGCCCCAATGGTGTAATGGCCCATCTCCCCCCAATACTCGAACGACCCTTCATTCCAATCCCGGACGACGTCGACTTCAAGCAGGTTGCAGACTGTGCTCAAGCAGGTTGCCAGTGCACAGCTTACCTGTGGCTTTCCACTGTCGGAATAGAACAGCGTTCCGCCCCACTGCACCGCCAGTGGACGCAACTCCCCGTCCTTCTCCAACAACCACAGTGTGCCTGAATCCCCCGGGTGAGTCTGGAATGCATCCTCTTTCTTTTCGCTCCGGGCCCCAATGAGGAAATCGGAGACGTATTCGAATCCACCCATCGAACGGTATCTGTAAAACAGGGCCTTGATCTCTCCTTTTAGAGGACCTGACGCACAGCCATAGGCGCGCACCGGGCAATCGATCAGGCGCAAAGTGAGGTTGTCCATACCAAGATCGGCAATTTCGCCCAGCGTACCCAGGCCAAATACCTGCGCTGTCCAATTGGTCAGATCGTCAATGCGGATGAGACCTACGTCGAGCGTTAGATAGACACTTTTACCCGCCCAGCCGGGATAAATTTCCTGGAACGGTTTGCGCGTCAGTTGCCTGGAGTCGCTGGTGCCGAGCTGCACCTGAGCGCCGCCGATCCTTGTGGTGACGGGCGTGCCGGCCTCTCCCGTTACATGGCGATTGGTTAGCGCATAGGTTGTGTGGCCATCACTGAGCAGGCAGCCGATAGAAGCAACATGCTCGCGGCCCTGCGACTCGATAAGCACGGGAAAACCGCCGCCCATGTGCGTGCTGGGAAAAACCACGTTGCGCATGACCGGCTGTCCTTGAATGGCGGGCGGCGCTTCCACAACACAGACCGGAACTTTCCGCCCATCCTCGAGATAGAGCGACTTGGGGACCATGTTTTCCCAGTTGATGTTCTTTTCATCGTCCCACTTGTCCACGAACACCAGGATGCACGGCCAGGAGTATGGCCTTACTTCAGAATTGGCCAGCGTCCTCGCATTTCTGCTTTTCGGGGCTTTGGCGGGAGGCCAGGGATCGCTCCGCCGAATCAGATAGAGTCCAACCGCCGTCCCCACCACATTCTCTTTACGCATTAACTCAAGGTGATTTCTCTCGCGCGCCAGCAATAGATCCGGCAGGCCGAGCATGCTGTAATCAGTGTGTAGCTCGAGCGGATTCCCGCCATTGTCCTTCTTCTCAGAAAGTGCCATGTCATTCTCCAGGTGAGGAGTCGTGTCGATCAGAGGAAAAGCATCATGCCAGGGACACGATTCCTGAAATTTCGGGGAAGGACGCTATTCTCCTACAACTTTGGCGAAATGAAACAAAAATGTTTTGTTAAAAGATTTGCCTGGAGCGTTGCACGTACTCATACGACGCTGTCCAGCCAATAAACCGCATCCTTGGTGAGCGTAGAATTCACTTTCACCATGAAATGGCGCTCGCTCGAAGAATCTACTTTGCAGCCAGAGTCGCACTCCCTGCGCGAGGTCTACGACGAACGCAAGCAGCGGATCGCCCAATATGTTCCTGCTGAAATTCAGGCCGTCCATGCTCGTGCCGTCGAGGACTTGAAAGCATCTGGCATCGAAGGCCAAGCCTTACAACCTGGAAGCCGGGCGCCGGCATTCGAATTGCCCGACCAAAACGGCAAGATCGTCCGCTCGGCTGATCTCCTGGCGACTGGAAGACTCGTAGTTTCTTTTATTCGCGGACGCTGGTGTCCCTTCTGCGTCGCCCAGATACAAGCGATGAACGCGATGGTTTCCGCGCTTAAGGATATCCATACATCGCTCGTCGCCATCTCGCCTCAAACCGCTCACCAGTCTCACCTCATGGCTGACCAGCACGAACTGCGATTCCCTATTCTGAGTGACGTCGGAAATTCTGTGGCTCGGCAGTTTGGGCTGGCTTATCAGGTGCCGGACTATCAGCGCGACGTCTATCGCCGCGCATTCGTGAACCTTCCATTTATTAACGGCGTCGAAACCGGGGAACTGCCGATACCTGCGGTCTATATCATCGCCGAAGACGGCGCGGTCCTCTTTGCTCATGGAAAAGCGGACCACACCGACCGTCCCGAACCTGCCGACATTCTGACTTTTCTGTCACAGTACCGGCCCTGACCCATGTTCATCCGTCACACTCACGCTGTTCATTCGTCCTAAACAGAAAAATTTCCATTCTCTAGAATTCCCAAACAAGGTCGCTTGTTCCGGAATTGCAAGGCGTACTCGTTTCGGACAACGCTCCCCCAGAACCCGCCCCATCGCTGTAAAACGGCGGCGGTGGGGCGCTATAGGTCACCAAGGACAAAGGGATCAATGAGCAGCGCATTGTTGCGGTTTCAGCAAGCCAGTGCAAACCCGTCGGAACCTGAGCTTATCGCCGCCTCGGTTGCAGTCTTGCCGCAGCCGCTGGCCATCACCGAACAGGGAAACATCATTTACAGGAACCCGAGTTTTGCACAGCTTGTATCCAGTCCCTGCACCAACAGCCCTCTTCCACATTCATCCTGGGAAACCACACACTTCAGCGTCGCCGGGAGGGACTTCTCGCTGGTCACGCCTCGAACCGACTCTGCTGAGCCTTCGCTATCGGACCTGCAGTATTTCGCCGCCATCGGCCGTCTGGTCGCAGGCGTAGCCCACGACTTCAATAATCTGCTTACCGGAATTCTTCTCTATTGCGACCCGCTGCAATCGAAAGCCGGGGCCGATAGCGCCCTGATCAAGAAGACCGATGAGATTCGCCACGCCGCCCAGCAGGGTGCGGCCCTTATTCGTCAACTCATGACCGTCGGACGTGAGGATCCTGGCGCGCCTGCCTCGGTCTGCTTCGATCACGTTCTCGCCGATCTTGAGCAGTTGCTGCGACATCTTCTCGGCGAGCAAGTCGCTATCGAAATGGATTTGCACGGTCACACCGGCCAAGTCGGCATAACTTCGGCGCAGGCACAGCAGATCATCCTGAATCTGGCCATCAATGCTCGCGATGCGATGCCTGCCGGAGGTCTCTTGCGGATCGAGTCGCGCTTTCGCAAACCTCAGCCCGCTGATCGTCGCATTTTTGAGCTCATTGTCGCCGACACCGGACACGGAATGGACGCGCCAACCGCCGCGCGTGCGTTCGATCCATTCTTTTCTACCAAGTCATCGAGTAGAGGTACTGGCCTCGCGACCGCCAAGGCCATCGTCGAAGCCGCCGCCGGCGAAATCACTTTAGAAAGCTCGCCGGGCCGCGGCACGCGAGTAATCGTGCATCTGCCCGAAATCCCGCAAGACCCAGAGACCGATCAAGCTCTTGACCCCATCGGACGATCTACCAGAAGGCAATCTGAAGACCGAGGTGCTACGCAATGACCGCTGCTATCGCTCCCAGCCCGTTTGCAGTTCTATCAGCCGTTGAAGGCCCTGCGCTGTTGAATTTGTTGATCGTGGATGACGAGCGCGCCATGCGTGAAGCGTGCCGCGAAGCCGCGACCGCCCTCGGATACCGGACCACCGCCGCCGAATCCGCCGAGCACGCCCTGCGGATCATTGACGCTCACAACATCGATGTTCTGCTACTCGACCTGAAACTGCCGGGCGCCGGCGGGCTGGACGTTCTGCGCCAATTGAGAAAAGCTCGTCCTGACATTGAAGTGGTGGTGGTCACCGGCCACGGCACCGTCGAATCGGCCGTGCAGGCCATGAAGGCTGGCGCTTACGACTACATGACCAAGCCCTTCAGCCTCGAAGAGCTGAAGCTCCTGCTCGCACGCGTTGCCGCCCATCTCAAACTCAAAACCGAAAACCGTGTGCTCCGCGAAAAGATTCGTTCCCGCCAGGGCTTCGGCAGCATCATCGGCCGTGCTCCCGAGATGGACAAGCTCTACCGCATCATCGCTAAAGCCGCCCACAGCGTTCATCCCGTGCTCATCCTCGGTGAAAGCGGTACAGGGAAAGAAATGGTTGCTCGCGCCATCCACTACTCAGGACCTTATCGCGACAAACCCTTCATCCCTGTCGATTGCGGATCTCTGGTTCCCACTCTGATTGAGAGCGAACTGTTCTGATACGTAAAAGGCGCCTTCACCGGAGCCATGCAGTCAAAGGAAGGCCTGCTGGCAATCGCCGAAGGTGGAACAGTCTTCCTCGACGAAGTCGGTGAACTTCCCGTGGACCTGCAAGCTAAAATGTTGCGCGCTCTTCAGGAAAAGGAAATTCGCCCGGTCGGAAGCACGAAACTCGTTCCCATCAACGTGCGCATACTGGCAGCGACTAACCGCGACCTTGAGCACGCGGTGGCACAGGGCTCGTTCCGCAGAGATCTTTTTTTTCGGCTCAACGTCCTCAGTCTCCGCATACCCCCGCTGCGCGAACGCCGTCAGGATATCCCCCTGCTCGCCGGCCACGTTCTCGAACGGCTCGCGCACTCCTCAGGCCGCGCCCACGAATTGAGCGACGACGCCATGAAAGCGCTGCTCGCTTACGACTGGCCCGGCAACGTCCGCGAACTTGAAAATTGCCTGGAGCGTTGCTGCGCCATGGTGACTGGCCCGGTCATCCACGTACCCGATCTGCCCAGCTCTCTGAGCGGAGCGCCCGCGCAAGCTATCAGTCGCAGCTCCGAAGCCAGAATTCTGCCCATCGCCGACCTGGAAAAGCAGACCATCCTTGGCACCATTGCGCAACTCAATGGCGACAAGCTTATGGCGGCCAAGCTTCTTGGAATCGGCAAGACAACTCTCTACCGCAAGCTCAAAGAATACGGCGCGGAGTTGTGACCAGGTTGGAACGGCGGTTCCCGATTTGGCTCTCGCCGATCGCCCGACCACTCGATTAGCCGTTTATTTTCAGCATCACGATTTGGCCCGCCAGTTGCGATCGCTTTCGGCATGATCCTGATGATTTGGTCATCCGAGCGAGCGCAAGACTACGCAGTGTCAATTGAGCGTGCAGTGCAGGAGCCTGTGCATGTGGTTTCAAGCCTCCATCAGGCTTGCGAGCGGCTTCGCTCAGATGAATTTTCCGCCGTCATTGTTGACCAGTGGGTCACCGAAGCCGAGCCTGAACCCACCACCGTTTTGTTCGACCACCTTGGGTCTGCGGTTCCGCTTTTCGTCAATTTCGGTATCAGCGGAGTGGAACGAATTCTGCGTGAACTGCGCGCCGCCCTCTCCCGCCGAGGACGTGAGATGGTCATGGCCCGCCACGTGGCGCGTCAGTCCCTGCGCGATGAACTCAAGGACGACATAACCGCCTTGCTGCTCTCGTGTGATGTTGCATTGCAGGAAAGTACTGGTGTTGCTGCAGAACGCCTGGCCAGGATCAAGGAACTTGCCAACCATTTGAAGAATAAGTTGGCGCTTTCGGACCAGTCGTCGGTTGCGGGAAACCAGTGAGACTCTTCAGGTGTTAGCCGGCCTGCCCGATCTCGGATTCAGGAGCAACTTCGTTCAGCATAAAAGCCAAAACCTCCTGAGGTACGGGCGCGTTCCAAACCGGCGCGAATGATTGCCGATGCAACGGAGATAGACCGTGTTCGCGAAGCGCACTCAGATGCTTCGGTGTGCTGTAGCCCTTATTGGACCGCAGCCCATACACGGGGAAGACCGGGTCCCATTCTTCGATCATGCGATCGCGATGGACTTTGGCGAGAATAGAAGCCGCCGCTATGGACGCCGACAGCGCATCGCCGTGAATGATCGCCCGTTGCGGCACATTGCAGTCAAGCTTCATGGCGTCAATAAGAAGATGGTCGGCGGCGGGCTGGAGCTGTGAAACCGCTTCATGCATCGCCAGCCGCGACGCGTGATAGATGTTGATCTGGTCAATCCGGCCGGCGTCTACCGCGGCCACAGCCCATGCCACTGCGTGCTCGCGAATGCGCTCCGCCAGGACCTCGCGGCGTTCTGCTTCAAGCAATTTCGAATCGCGCAAGCCGCGAATGCGATAGCTCGAATCCAGGATGACCGCACCCGCGACTACAGGCCCGAAAAGTGATCCGCGTCCGACCTCATCGACTCCCGCAACCAGCCTCGCCCCCGACGCCCACGCCAGCTTTTCGTACTTGAGCGTGCAGCGTAGCCGTTTGAGCAGGCGCAGCTTGGCGGTTGCCCGCGAAACTTCGCTGTCGGGACGCGCCTGAGTTCGTGTCGCCACTTCAACGATGTTGGCCCAGTTCGCCCTGTGCGCGCAAGAGGAAAACCGAGAACCTTATTTTCAGGATGCGGAGGGGTCGTCTCCCGGCTGGGAACTTCATTCAACCTTGACCACCATGCACGTGATGTCATCATGCTGTGGCGTCGATCCCACAAACAAATTCACCTCTGCGATCATCCGCTGCAACATCAGATCAGGAGCCATACCGGCGTTCGTGTGCAGTACCGCCAGCAGGCGCGTTTCGCCGTACTCCTCGCCAAACTGGTTCACCGCTTCGACCAATCCATCGGTGAAGATCACCAGCCAGTCCCCAGACATTAGCGTGATCGCGCCCTCATCGTAGTTCGCATCCGGCTGGATGCCGATCGGCACGCCGCCCCGGTCGAGGCGTTCGATCGCCCCCGAGCTTCGTCGCACAATAGGAGTATTGTGCCCAGCGTTGATGTAATTCATCTCGCGAGGGCCGGGATCGAACTCCGCCAGGAATGCAGTTGTGAATCGCAGTCCACTCTGGCTGTTGCTGCACGCGTACCGGTTCATCGCGGCAACCAGTTCTTTCAGCGAGCAGGGCGTGGATGAAAGCGTCTTGAGGCTCGCCTGAAACGTCGCCATCAGCAGCGCCGCTGGAATGCTTTTCCCCGCAACGTCCGCGACCGCGAACAAAACCTTCTGCTCCTCCGGATTCGCGGCCGCTCGGGCAAATACATCGTAATAATCGCCGGCAACGGTATTCGCCGGACGAGTGGCAAACGCAATCGTCAGCCCTGGAATCAACGGCGGGGCCGCAGGCAGCAGCCAGCTCTGGATATCACGAGCAATCTCAAGATCGCGCTTCATCACCACGCGGTCTGCGATCTCAAGCATCAACAAAACGAAAAGCGCCAGTCCGCCCCAGAATTGAAAATTAAATGTGCTGAACTCGAACTCGTGATGGCCGCCGCCGAAATGAGCGCCGCCGCTCGGAAGAATCAGCAGCACGACACCGGTGAGTAGTAGTACACGCCGCGCGGGAGTCAGCTTTTCGAGCAGGGCCCACATAAGGGCCTTGGTCTTTTCAACATATTGCTTCCACTTCGGCTGACCGGAAGCTTCCTCTGCGCGAAAATCTCTTTGATAAAACTGGTATCCGCTCTGTGCGTCGCGTCGGAACTGCGACCAGAGATCGCTGAGTTCCAGGCCTTCAGTCACACGCCGCCAAAACCGGTCGAAGCCGCTGCCAAGCCTTCGGCGGTTGCCATTCTCTGCCGATGAAGGCGGAAGAGTGCTTCTCTCCGCAGATGTGGCGCGCGCGTTCGGCTGGACTGGCATGGACAGGAAGCCGAATTATAGAAGGAATCCAGCGCAGGGAAGAATCAATCAGGCAAATCTGCGCACTCAGCATTCAGCCAGTCGCTTTGGGCTGAATGCTGAGTGCTGAATGCTACCGAGTCGCGGCTGATGCCTGCTCGCGATCAACATCCTTCAGGCGGGCAGCCTTGCCGCGCAGACTGCGCAGGTAATAAAGCTTCGCGCGGCGGACCTTCGACGAACGCACGATGTCAACTTTATCGACGACCTTAGAATTCTCAGGGAAGATGCGCTCGACGCCCTGGCCGAAACTGATCTTGCGAACGGTGAAACTGGCTTGCGTTCCGCGCGAGCGCGCAATCACCACGCCTTCAAATGCCTGCAGGCGCTCTTTATCGCCTTCTTTGATCTTCACCTGCACACGCACGGTATCGCCCGGCACAAACTGCGGCAGGTCGGTACGCTTCTGCTTGGCAACAAGTTTTTCAATGATTAAGTTCGTCATGGTATTCCCGCTTTCTGCGTAATGTCACTCAGCTCTGAGCTATGAGCGTCGAGCTGCGAGCAACCGGTTGCTCATAGCTCACTGCTCACCGCTCGCTGCTAATAGCTCTCTATCTTCTTCGCTCAACGGTATCCGATCCAAAAGATCGGGTCTATTCTGCAAAGTCTTCTCTAGTGCCGATCTCCGCCGCCAGCGCTTGATTTCTTCATGGTTGCCGTTCGCCAGTACTTCCGGCACCTTCATTCCGCGGAAATCCGCAGGCCGCGTGTAATGCGGATAGTCCAGCAATCCGCCGGAACCGCAAGTCGAATCCGGCTGTGCCACTGCTTGTGTGGCTCGGACATTCCTGTCCGAGCCAGGAGCGCCACCGAACTCAGACCCCGCCACAAACGATTCCTGTCGTGTCGAAGCCTCGTTCCCGACAGCTCCTGGAATCAGTCTCGTGACTGTATCGACAATTACCGCCGCCCCCAGTTCGCCGCCGCTTAGAACGTAATCGCCAATCGAAATCTCGCGATCAGCCAGATACATTCCTACACGCTCATCCACGCCTTCATAGCGTCCACAGATCAGAACGATTCGTTCCAGCTGAGCTAACTCCGATGCCAGCTTCTGATCAAACCGTCTGCCCTGCGCCGAAAGCAGAATCACAGACTGCTTAGCCGCCCCACGATCTTCCCGTGCCGCAACCTCGAGCGACTCCACACATTCAAAGATCGGTTCCGGCTTCAGAACCATTCCTTCGCCGCCGCCGAACGGGCGATCGTCTACGGTGCGATGCCGATCGCGGGTAAACGCCCGAAGATCGCGAACATCAATCTTCACCAGGCCAGCTTCACGCGCCCGCCGAACAATCCCGTAGTCAAGCGGCCCGCGAAAAAAATCCGGGAAGATCGTGATCAGATCAATCTGCACGCTAAACCTTTAACCGCAAAATTCGCCAAGAATTCGCAAAGCTCGCGAAGGAGATTCTTTGCGTGCTTTGCGCCAACTTCGCGTCCTTGGCGGTTAAAAGCTTTTCTCTGCGATCTCAGCGCCAACTCTGCGCTCTCTGCGGTTAAGAGCTTTTTCTCTGCTGCTGCTTCTCTTCGTCAGTCAGCGGAGCGTTCACATCGAGCAAGCCATCCGGCAACTTCATCTCGATCCGTCTACTTTCGAGATCGACACGTACCAAAAATTCCTGCGCGTACGGAATCTCAAGTTCCTGCTTGCCCGATCCAATCACCAGCAGCGGCGCCTCACCGGCTCCAAATCGCACGTCCCTGACAGTTCCGACTTCGCGCCCGCGATCAAACAGCACGCAACCGGCAAGATCACTTACGTACGCCGCACCCGGTTCCAATTCCGCGCGCTCGCTCAGCGGGACTTGCAACTCAGATCCAACCAGCGGTTCCGCGTCCGAGATCGAGTCAACGCCCGAGAACTTCAGCACCAGCCAATCTTTGTGCGGCCAGGTATCTTCAATCTTGAGTTCGCGACGGCTGTCGTCTTCGGATAACGCAAAGACTCGCAAGCCAACATGCAGTCGGTCCGGAATGTCGCTATGAACTTCGACCGCAACTTCGCCGCGCCGCCCTTGCGTCTTCACGAGGCGGGCCAGAGTCACGAATTCTTGTGCCGTCCCTCCGGGACTCCCGGTCATTTTGCTCGCTACCCAGGACTTACGTCCTGGGCTAAATTATTTCGCTCCTCCGGAGCTTCTTCATCCCTGCGCTCAGTGCTTGCGCGCCTGGGCTAAATTATTTCGCTCCTCCGGAGCTGCGTGTTACAGCTGGAAACGCACGTACCAGAGTCAGGCTTTCCGAATCGAGTGAACTCCGCGTTCATCCGTAAAATCCGCGGCGCTTTTATTCCAAGATCTCGAGCTCGTAGCGCCGTCCAGCCTTGTCTCCCGCGGCCCGCAGCACGTTGCGCAGAGCACGAGCGATCTTGCCGGACTTCCCGATCACGCGTCCCATATCGTCTTCGGCCACTTCGAGCTCCACAACGAGCTCGTCGCCTTCGTCTACTTCCTCGACAAACACCTGGTCGGGCGCGTTCACCAGCGCCTTGGCCACATGCTCAATCAATGCCTTCGGATTGGGAGCCTGATCAGTCATATCACTTCAAACCGCCGCGGATTTCGCGGATCGCACGGACTAAAAATCAACAACAAGACCATTAACCGCAGAGATCGCCGAGTTCGCCGAGAAAATCAACTTCATCCGCCACGGATTTACACGGATCAAACGGATAAATCTCAAAGAGGTTCTAATCCGTGAAAATCCGTGTGAATCCGTGGCCGGTTTTTGAAGTTAAGCCACCGGAGCGGCCGGCGCGCTCTGCGCAAATCCTAGAATCTTGCCGACACGCTCCGACACCTGCGCGCCCTTAGACCGCCAATAGTCAATGCGGTCGCGCTTGAGTTCCACGCTGGCCGGAGTGGTCCGAGGATTGTACGTCCCCACAATCTCCACCGGACGCCCGTTGCGCGCCCGCTCTTTTTCGATCACCACCACACGGTAGTGCGGCTGTTTGCGCGCGCCCACGCGCGCCAGACGAATCATCAACACAGAAATGGTTCCTTTCCTAGTCTCCGGAACGGTAGCGCGATGGCGTACCCTGGCACTACCAGATGGAATGAGACAAGTAATTATTATGCCGTAGGTTAGCAGGATCGGCAAGGGGTACTTCGCTTCGCGTCAGTCGCTCAGGGCAGGCTATACACACGTGTAGCGCGTGCCTGGCTGTGGGCGATTTTGCATGGCAGGGTCCCACGCAAAACCAGGGCTGAACTTCCCCTCCACGGATGCACACGGATCAACGCGGATTTCGAGCCTTTAACCGCAGAGGTCGCCGAGCTTACGCCGAGAGCGCGGAGGAATTCAGAGGTTTAGCCTGTTTGCGACGTTGGCATCGGCATGCAAACCGTGGGCGGGAGCACGACGCATCAGGTCCCAGTTTTCGCGATATTGCTCCATGCGGGAGTTTTTCTTACCGGGCTGCACATACACATTTTGGCGAGCTTCGACCTCGTGGACGGGGAAAATGTACCAAAGGTCTTCCGGGAACACGTAGGCAACGAGAAAATCGATTTCTTCCGAGTTGTAACAATTTTTGTGACAATCGTGAGCTGTAATGCAGTAGTGGTTCCGATTCGCTGGTTTGCCCAGGACGGACTTGATCTGGACGCGCCAGAAAGTTTTCTCAAAGCGGACGACTACATCGTAGCGGTCGCTGTCGCCCCAAGGCTTGGCGACGGCGAATCCGAGGTTTGCGGCTTTGCGCATGAAGGCAAGCTCGGCGAGTTCGCCGCGGCGCTTCGGGTCGAGTTTGGTTGCGTGAGTCAGTTCATTGGATAGATTTTGATCAGACATGGGTTCCCGGGTGCTAGTTGCTAGTGGCTAGTGGCTAGTTGAGATCCCTCGACTTCGCTCGGGATTTCGGCGCGGCCCTTCGACTACGCTCCGGGCTCAGACTCGCCAAAGCTCGCCTTCGGCTAAAGTCAGACGCCGCGCAAACGCCTCAAAAAAAGGGCGCTTGCGGGACGGCGGGACGGCCGTCCGGGCAAGGGCCCCGTGTTTGGGGTCGAACATTGGGTACAAAGAAAAAGCGCGGCTTTTGAGGGCCGCGCTTTTTTCTACTCTTATTTCTAGTATGGCAGGTTAGAAGGGAAATTGTGACATGGTTTGGAACTTTATATTTGGAAGCGAATCAGGTACTTAGGCAAAAACAAGGTGGTTAGGGGCTTGACAAGAATTTTCCACAGATGGAGGTAGTCGGCCTCTAGGACCCCACCCTTTGAAAATCGCAAAGGGCCAGCCTCCCACCCGCCTAGGCACTAGTAGAGTTGTCGCAGGAGTATTTCCTGTGGCTGACACCTTCCCGTCTTGCTTCCGCAGTCAGATCATGCGCTCTGTGCGTTCGAGTGGCACTGGTGCAGAAAACAAATGTGAGGCCCTGCTCCGTTCGCTCAAGATTCCATTTCGCTGTGACAATAAACACCTACCAGGACGACCTGATTTCATCGTAGTGGTTCCAGGCTGGCGCTGTTCGTGGATGGTTGTTTTTGGCACGGCGATGACGGATGTAAACAAGCCGCGTTGCCAACCTCAAATATTCACCATTGGCATGGGTAAATCGACAAGAACCGAAGGCGAGACAAGCGAGTCCGCGAAGCTCTCAGGAAATTGGGTCCAGCTGAACGGTGAGGGTGTTAAGCTGAGGCAGCTTACACTCTGAGAATTTGAACCCTCTGAGGACATCAATGGCGCAATCGGATATGGAAGGGACCGTGGAACTCGGCGAACTAACTCATCAGTATCTGGTAGATGGCCTGCGAGCGATCGTGACCAGTTACTGTTCCTGCCCTAGCACACTCAGCAAAACGCGACGTAAGCATGGAACAAAATGTCCCGCCGCTCGGGCGGTTAGGGCACTACGTGACGCACGTCGAGCGGCCGAAGGCTTTCGACGTTGAGGCTCTGAAGCTGCAAAGCTAGGTTCGTTTTACTTGGTGTTCGCAGCAATTCCACTGCGAATGACGACATCGGCTAGCCGCTCCCCATCGAGAAGCGTAATTGATGGTTTTGCCTCGTGCCTCGCCTCTGCTGCTGCGGCTCGAGTGAAATGACTGGTGGTCACGAACACGCCCTTCGCAGTGCTACTTAAGGCTCCTCTGAAGCTGTTGATCTCGGGGCTGCCAACTGCGTGACGCCAGCGCTTCACCTGAGCCTGCACGTGTGTTCCGGCAAAGAAGTCGCTTCTTTCGTCCACGTATGCGTTGACGTCAATCCCTCCATCGCCGGATGCACGGGTAACTGAAACCCTTACGAATCCGTTTCTCTCTAAAAGGGCTTTTATGAAGTGCTCGAAGTCGTAGGGACTAAATCGGAAGAACTGCGCTCGAACGGCCTCCACCTCTACTAGGCCTGACTTTCCAATGTCAGTTTCATTTTCAGGAAGAACCGCGACTTCACGCTCGGACTCTTTATTCTGCCTAGATTCGCCAAGCAAAGATGCCGCAATTGATGCGGCACCGTCGACGGGAATCACCTCTGGCTGGCGGTGGATCCTAAACTCGAATACCCAAACCTTTCGAACAGCACCCCTCCGATCAGCTTGTGCCTCTTGATAGTGCCGCAGTAGCTCAAGAAGCCCCAGAAATCTATACGTTTGTCGCCCGATGTTGATGAATCCGAAGAAGGGAGTCGGAATCTTGTACTGCTCAATCAGCCGCTTATTCCGTCCCGTGAGGGCTTGGTCTCCCTCCCTGCCTTGTGCGGTGTAGACGAGAATGTCACCCTCAACTCTGTCGTGGTAGGGGTTCTCAGTCCGCAAGCGATCCGAATCTTCGGCAGCGGTTAATACCGCAACGTGTCTAACGTTGCGAGATGCATCAAGCGCAGGCCTGATTCCACCAAGGTTTTCGACATCTAGAGAGAACCGGATCTGGTCGTTGGTATAGGTATCGCCGACCCTAAAGCTCGTTACCTTGTTCATTTCTGAGAGTAGGAGATTACCATTTACCTGTTGTCAGTGCTACGCGCTCGGGAGCGCGATTTCGGGGAAGTCCGCGGTGGCGCAGATCCAGCCGCACGGGGCCATTCTGTGGTCAAAGAACAAGTGTCCAACTCGGGAGGCTGGCCCAACCTTTCGGCTTTTCACTGATTGAACTACGAGGCTGAGGCTGCCCCAGCCTTTGCGGTTTTCAAAGGCTGGGTATCACGAATGCGTGGTGAATGTGGTTTGATCCGGATGATTCTGCCCGGGGGCAAGAGAGGCAAATCTCCCGGTACGAGCAGTCGAAAATCCCCGCCCTTTAAAAACCGCAAAGGACGGGGCATCCTCATTTGTGGTAGTACCTATGACCAAAGGCTGAGCCAGCCCCGCCGACAAAGGCGTGCATTACTGAGGTGATATGGCAGACCATAGCGAGGAGCACGCTGCTCTCGAAGCATTCCGCTTATATCCCCACTCAAGCCAAAATCAGGCTTGAGTGGGCCACCCAGAGGAAAGGAAGTCAAAATCCCTCGCGCCGAGTTTATTTGCTAGTCAACCCCGCCGTCTTCATCGCCTGCAGCCGCTCCTGAAAGTATCCTTTCCAGCTCTCCGGCAGGGCTGGGATTTGCAGGGCGCGGCGCACCGCGCGGGCGTCTACATCGGAGTATCTTTTCGCGATATAGAGGCGGGTGATTTCGGAGACTGGCAGTGTCGTATTTTCGGAAATCGGCGGGTCTTGATTGATTAGCTTGAGCTCGTCGCCTGCGCCGACTTCGCCTTCACGCAGGACGGCTAGGTAAAAACCGGTGCGGCCGCTGGCGAGGAAGCGCTTGACCATGTCGTCCATTTGGAAACGGATGCCGAGCTTGTAACAGGGCAGGCGCGGCTGGGTGACTACGACCTCGGCCGAGCCGATGGAAAACTTGTCGCCGATGTGGATGGAGTGCTCGAACGGCACCTCATTCGCTGGTTCCACCGAGGTCTCCAGACTCCCACTTCTCCCAACATCGGGGAGAAGTGGGGCACCCCCTCCCGTGCCTCTACCATCTTGGTCAAGAAAGTCCAGGGTGAAGTTTTCTCCAAACATCCCCATTGGTAGATCGCGACCGGGCAGCTGGGTTTTCCAGAAGTCGTAATGATGAAGCGGATAGCAATAAACCGCCTTGTGTTCTCCGCCGTGAACGGTGAGGTCGGCCTGGCGATCGCCGTCGAGATTCAGCCGCCGCAACATGACGCGGCCGGCGACCGGCTGCTTGAAGATTCCGGTGGTGACGCGCATTCCGTGCCAGGTGACTTCGCGGGGTAGTCCGACGTTCAGGGAGACGAGCTTCATCTGCATGGTTGGTTCGATGAATGCGGAGCGGGCTGCGATTCTGTTCTGACTTTCGGCGGCTGATGCGGGATTTTTTATTGCAAATCTTTCGGGGCAGTTGCAAGCCGGCTTTGCTGACCACTGTTTCCGGTTCCTTCCTCGATACCCATTACTTCTGTCACGCTCGTGCGCTTACTTTCTGGCGTATCCTGATCGCAAAATTTCTTCGCGTTCAGGAGGCACCATGTTTCGTCTCAGGCAGCTGCTTGCCATCGCAGCCGTGTTGATGATCTTCACTTTGTGCGCGTCGGCGCAGACGGTTTACTGCGCGTCGGAAGATGGACGGCGCCACAGTTGCAGCGCCGACACGCGCGGCGGAGTGGAAGTGCAGAACCAGCACAGCAAGAGCCGTTGCGACCGTGGATACAGTTGGGGAGTGGACCGCGGCTCGATCTGGGTGGACCACGGCTGCCGCGCCGATTTCAAAGTGGGGTCGGCGTGGGAGGACCGTGGCTGGGGA
>Ga0310811_10000345_pt1 | contig 63444 bp, 58 predicted proteins | sample YCmetagenome_FD_207642 | JGI IMG/M metagenome (GOLD analysis project Ga0310811, IMG submission 207642) | Soil microbial communities from experimental microcosm in Duke University, North Carolina, United States - YC | ecosystem: Engineered > Artificial ecosystem > Soil microcosm > Unclassified ... | reverse complement strand
GGCCGTCGCGGCGGCGCTCGTCACCACCCGTGTCATTTCGATGCTGCTGCCCTTTCGCGACCGTCCGATGTACAGCGTCGGCGCCAACGCGCCGACTTTCGAATGGCACGCCGATCTCGAGCATTGGAGCAGCTTCCCGAGCGACAATGCGGCTTATCTTTTCGCGATCGCTGCAAGTCTGTGGCCGATTTCGCGACGGTGGGCATTATTCTTCGGCATCTTCGCCGCGTTTGCTTCGCTGGCGCGGGTTTATCTCGGCATTCATTATCCGGGCGACATTCTTGCCGGCGCGCTGATCGGAATCGCAACGGGCGTCGCAGTCAATCGCGAGGCGCTGCGCAAATGGATCGCCCGCTGGATTCTGACCTTCGAGCCGCGCTATCCGTCATACTTTTATGGCCTTCTTTTCTTGGTGCTCGCCGAATTGGCGGGAGGGTTTCCCAACACCCGGAGGATCGGCGTGGCCATCGTCCATCTGTTCGTCGGCTACAACAGCTAGCCCGCGACCAGAGCGAAAGCCGCCGTCCGCTCTCTTGCTGCTCCGTCCTGCAATGGACGGGCCGCTCACCCAAACCTCGCTTTGCTCCGCTCTTTTGCCTTCTCGGCTTCTACTTCGCGATCGCGCGCGGGCGCATGCGTTTGCAGCGAGGCCAGCAGGCGGCGCGCGGAGTCGGACACCTCATCGACGGCGCGGACAAAGGCGTCTTCGTTAGCCTGCGACGGCTTGTTGAAGCCGGACAGCTTGCGCACGAATTGCAGCGCGGAGGCGCGAATTTCGCCCTCCGTCGCCGGCGGCTCGAAATTGAACAGCGTGCGGATGTTACGGCACATGGCTGTCTCCTCCCTCAGGTTGACCGGCTCTTTCGGCTCAACGGAAATGTCGTGCGGAGACAGCCCCTGTTCAACCCTTTCGCGTTTGCGTTAGAGTCGGGGTCAGAGCCACTCTCAACCGTTCCAAGGGAGGATCGATGACTCACGTGACGTATAAGGTCGTGCAGCACGACGGCGGATGGGCCTACACGACCGACGGCGTTTTCTCGGAGGCGTTTCCCACCCATGCGAAGGCCCTCGCCGCGGCGCGGCGCGTCGCCCGCGAACAGCGCACGCCGGGACGCACCGAAGCCATCGAGTTCGAGGATGAGAAGGGCGAGTGGCACACCGAAACGGCCGCCGGCAGCGACCGTCCCGAGACCGAGGTGCAGGATAGCGCTGACCACAACCGCTGACAGCGGGTCTCGACGGCAAAGGGCGCGACCGTAAGGCGCAATGAGGGCGGCAGAGAAGGTGTAGGGGGCGGGGCGCGATGAACACCGGATTGATGGTCCTCAGCGGCATCCTGCTGCTGCTGGGTGTGGGATGCTTGTGGTTTTGGAAAAAATTCCGCGACGAGATTGCGGTGATGAATGCAACGCCGACCAGCCGGGCGGCCGACGTCGCGGCGCTGGCTCCGGGCACCATCACCGAGGTCAAGGGCGTGGTCCGCTGCGATGCGCCGTTGACCGGCGAATTTTCCCAGCGCCGCTGCGTCTATTACAAAGCCGAGATCGAGCGCGAGGAGAAGCGCTGGCGCGACGGCAAGCGCGAGATCCATACCGTCACCGAATACAGCAGCGAGCGTCATGCGCCATTCCATGTTGAGGATGCGAGCGGCCGCGTTCTGGTGCGTGGCGAAGGCGCCTCGGTCGAGGCCCTTGAAGTGTTTTCGAAAAGCGGAAATTCGGCGGCAGAGGATGTCGTCTCGATCGCAACCAGCCTGATGGGCCAAGGCAGTCAGGACCGGCACATGAAGGAAAGCGCTATCGAGATCGATACGGCCGTCTATGTGCTCGGCACCGTAGGCGAGGACGGCGTCATCGGCGCGGCTCCCCGTGGCGCGGCTGTGAAGGAGTTCATCATCACGCACAAAACAGAGGAGGAGCGCGCGCAATCTTCGCGCATGATGGAAATCATCATGATGGGGGCGGCTATAGCGTTCTTCATCGTCGCGGCAGTCGTCTTCTATTATTCACGGGAATGAGCCCGCCGCCCCGACAGCCGCCATCTTCCAATCCGGTGCGCGCGATCATGCGCTGGGTGATCGCCGCGTTTTTCGCGGCCGCCGGTGTTGCCCATCTTGCCGTTCCCGACAAGCTGCTATCGATCACGCCGGACTGGGCGCCGTTCGCACCCACCGTGATTTTCCTCACCGGCGTGTTCGAATTCGCCGCCGTCGCCGCGCTACCGGGAGGCGCAAAACTGATTAACGACGCCAAGGCATTTTCCGCGCAAACGGACGCGTATTTTGGCCTGAATTAAAAATCCGGTTGGCGCGTTAAGAAAACGCTCTCAAAAAATCCTTTGCGCGTAATCGGCTATTCATAACAAGCCGGCATTGTCGGCTTTGTCCTTGCCTCCCATGCCGGTCCAGCGCTTCGCCCATGAATCCTTTCGACGCCGTGGTTTATTTCTGCCTGTTCGTCGCTGTCGTCATGGGCTTTCATGCGGGATTGTTGCGCAGCCTGGCGACGATTTTCGGCTATCTCGCTGCGATGGCGATTGCGATCGGGGCGGCGCCAAAGCTGTCCCTTCTCCTCGCGGAGCAACTCGGCCTCGCCGACTTGCAGGAATGGGTGGTGCTCGGTGCGATCTTCGTGGTCGGGGGACTCGTGCTCGGCGCGCTGTTGCGGCTGGCGGTGAGTGAGCTTGTCGGAGAACGCGTCAGTCTGCCGGACCGCGTGGCCGGCGCATTGCTCGGCGCTGTCCGCATCGGCCTGTTGGCCACTTTGATGGTCGTGATCTTCGAACGGATCATTCCGCCCGGCCGCGAGCCGGCGTTTCTGCGCGACTCGCATCTGCGCCCGCTGCTCTCAGCCGCCGGACAACAGGGACTGAAGTCGCTCCCGCCGGACGTCGAATCCTACATTGACGACCTGAAAAAACTGCACGGCATCTGACGCGCAATTCCGGACGGAAAACCGCTCCGCACTTTTCCTGGAATTGCGCTAGTTGTTGCGGCCGCTCGCCTTCTCGGCCTCCATCCAATCGGACAGCGTTCCTGTCTTGGTTCCAACCTTGCCCCTGGCTTTCGCCGGGGCTTTCTTGACCGTTGTTTTGGCTGCCGTCTTGGTTGTGATCCTGGCGCCCGTTGGGCTCGTTTTGGTGACGGTCTTTTTTACGGCCACCTTCTTCGGCGCCGGCGGCGGCGCCGACGCATCGCGCGCCAGACGCAGCGCCTTCAGCCGCTCCGTCTTCGCCCGGGTCGCGATCGCCTCGGCCTCGTATTCGGTCATCGCCTTCTTGCCGTCCTCGGCGCGCTGCATCTTCTTGAATTGCGCCTGCGCCTCGTCCTTCTTGGACTTCTCTGCCATAATGGCTCCTGTGAAAGAATAGTGCCGCACATGCCGCATGCGCGGTCATCACGGAGAAGGGCCCGAAAAAGGCTCAGCGCCGGAACGGGGTGGGATAGACGCCGAATGCACTGTCTGCCTGGAGCAGGACCCCTGGAACACGACGCGCACGCTTCGATACCGGAGTATGCCCGGCCGGACCCCGTAGCGCAAAAGCTTATCGCACCATGCGGCCCAAATTTCGAGATTCTTGCTTACTTTCCATGCCTTTAGCGCTGTTTTCCTGTGGGGACCATCGAGCGGCCCCCAAACCGCGCAAGAAAACGCGCCAAAAACGCTGAAAGGCCATTCAAGACCTTAAATATGAACGATTACCGGTCCCCACAAGGCTTTCCCGGGCCCGATTTCCCCTTCGATTTCCCCGGGTCCGATTTTCCTCGGGCTTATGTCCGAACCGGTCGTGCATGCGGCACCCACCGTCACACGAACTTCTCATCCCGCTCCAGAAGCTCGATTGAAATCCCCTGCGGGCCGCGCAGGAAGCAGATGCGGATGCCGGGGCGGCTGGTATGCGGCTCCTTGGTAAATTCGACGCCCTTGGCCTTGATTGCAGCGGCGACCGCATCGATGTCGCGCACGGCGAAGCCGAAATGGTCGAGCCCCTGATAGGGCGTCGTCGGAGGCGCGTTCGTGCCGTCACCGTCGCGCACCGGCATGATGAAGATGTTCTGGCCGCCGAGCTTGAGATCAACCCGCGGCTTGCCCTGTTCGATCGTGCGGATGACCTCAGCGCCGAACACGCGCTCGAACCACACCGCGGTCGCTTCCGGATCGGGGCTGCGCAGATGGATGTGATCGAAGACGTATTGCACGCTGCCTTGAGCCGGGCTTTGCGTCTTGCCGGTTTCCGATCGATCGCCGCTCACGATTTATTCTCCATCATCATTATCATTGCGCCGATATTGTCCTATCAGCTTTTCCTCCCGACCGATCAATACCCCCTCCGCATCACGTCATCGGCGTCCACGCCATCATCATCTGATCCTGTTCACCGCACAACGCGCCGGGAGCCACCTAGCGAGGGTGAAACAGCCACCATGATAAGGCGCGGCGGGCAAACCATCCGCAAAAGTGGCGGATTTGCGTCGCACCTGTTCAGGCCGCATTCAGCGGCGTGAATGAAACTTGGAGCGATCCGGCGCGTTATCTTGGTTGCGCTGCATGAAACCTCAATCTTGACGAACCCATTCGATAGACCGCGCCTTGATGAACCAAGTCTTGATCAACGAAGTCTCGGTGAACCAAGTCTCGGATCAAGCGTTTAGAAACACTGGCGTTTTACTTGGAGGTAAAGCCATGACGAAGACATTTACTGCTTTGGCTGCCGCCGCCGTCATTGGCGTTGCAGCCCTGAGTGTTCCGACGCAGGCCGACGCCCGCGGCTGGCATCGCGGCGGTGGCGTCGCGGCCGGCGTGATCGGTGGCCTCGCGGCCGGTGCGATCATCGGTAGCGCGGCGGCTGGCGGCGGCTATTACGGCCCCGGTTATGGATATTACGGTGGCCCCTATTATTACGGCGCGGCATATCCGGCTTACGGCGGCTGCTACATCACGCGCGAGCGCATTGCGACTCCTTATGGACCGCGCTGGCGCCGGGTGCGGGTGTGCGACTGACGCACGCCTTTGATTGAGCGGATTTGACCGCTCGGGCAATGCAATTCCGGCACGTTCCAATCTCCGGCACGCTGCGATGGCGTGCCGGAGAGCAGTTTTGAGACCGCTGCGCCCTCTCTCGGTGCGCAGGTGTTTGTTGCGTAAGCGTTAGTCGCGCAAGCGTTTGGAGTCGAAAGGGCGTCCCTCGGGACGCTCTTTTCGTTTCACGTCGGCCGTTGTCACGCCCGCGCGTATCTGTGCGTTTCCAGACATTCTTCCCGGTATTTCCGGCAAATTTTCGCGACAGTCGCCTGCATTAAGCTTCTGTTCATTTTGCCTCAGCAAGACTGATCCCATACGGCCTTGCGATCGCCGCGCGTGCGGCGTCGCACTTGCATGCCGACGGAGGGAAATCGAATGAAGAAGTTGATCCTGACGGCCGCTGCGATTGCGGCCCTTTCTACAGCGACGGTCATGTCTTCGCCGGCCAATGCCAATTGCCGCGGTTGCGGCGTTGGCGCGGGCCTGATCGGCGGTCTTGCCGCCGGCGCCATCATCGGCAGCGCGGTGGCCAATAGCCGTCCGGCGCCGGTCTATGAAGTCGAGCCGGTCTATGTCGCGCCGCGTCCTGCCTGCCATTGGGCGCGCAGCGAGCCCTATTGGGATGGTTATGGCTGGGTGCGTCGCCGCGTCCGCGTCTGCGACTGAGCCACCTCAAACCAACACGACGACGGCCGGCCACTGTGCCGGCCGTTTTCGTTTTTAGCGACTGGCGGCGCCCATGTGGCGGAGCAATTGTGGCGTCGGCCAGCAGTCGACGGCGATATGTTCAGCCTTCTGATAGGCGCCGAGCGCAAGCCGCGTCTTCTGCCCAGCCTTGCCGTCGATCTTGTCGTGATAAAAGCCGCGCGCTTCGAGGATCTTCTGCATGGCTTCGAGTTGTGCCGTGCGCGGCTGATCCACTTTCGCCCACGGCGTCTCGAACGGCTTGGCGTCGCGGATGCGGTCGCTCAGATGACCGACGAACAGCGCATAGAGATCGGAAAAATTATACGCCTTGATGACGTAGAAGTTCTTCGGCGTCAGGAAGGCCGGGCCATAGAGCCCCGCGGGCAGGAACAGCGACGCCTGTTCGGCGCGCGCGGCCGTCTCGATCGGCCGATCATAGGCGGAGACAAAACCGCGCTTGAGCCATTCACCCACAGGCATGCGCACATCGGGGTCGGCCATCGTGCAATCCAGCGAACGTGGCGCACGCACTTCATAGGCCCAGCCCTTGCCGCGTTCCCAGCCCTTGCCGACAAGCTGCCGTGCCGCGGCGGCCAGCGCATCGGGCACCGAGTTGAAAATATCGACGCGGCCGTTGTGATCGAAATCGACGCCGTATTTATAAAACTCCGACGGCAGGAATTGCGTGAGCCCCATGGCGCCAGCCCATGAGCTGCGCATCTCATCGGCACGCGCGGAGCCGTCCTGGATCATCCTCAGCGCGTCGATGAATTCCGTGCGGAACTGATCCTTGCGGCGGCCGACATAGCCCTGCGTCGCCAGCACCTGCAACGCGTTGTGCGGCAACTTGTAGCGTCCGAAATCGGTCTCACGGCCCCAGATGGCGAGCAGGATTTCCGGACGCACGCCGATCTCGCGCTCGATGCGCTTGAGCGCGTCGCCGTATTGCACCTCGAGCTTGCGGCCCTGTGCGGCAAGCCGGTCGAAGGACTTTTCGCGCAGATATTGCGCCGGCGTCTGGACGAATTCTGGCTGGCCTGGCTGCGGCTTTTCCGGACGACCGGGGATCACGAGATCGGGCAGCGAATAGTCCGGCGTCAGCCCGCGCGTCGCCGTCTCAAAAGTGGCGCGCGAGACGCCGGCACGCTGCGCGTCAGGCCAGATGCCGGCGAGCCAGCGGTCAAAGCCGTCATCGGCGCGCGCGGATGAAACGAGCGCGGCACACACCGCGGCCATCACCAGCGCCATGACGGCCATGCGCCGCATCGAAAGAGACATACTCTGCATTATATCGGCATCATATCGCGCATCGTTCGAACGTTCCATGAACTCGTACGAATCGGAAACAGAGCATGGCCGGTAAAAAAGACATTAACGCGAAGCTCCCGGACGGTCATGCCCGTTGCGAAAGCAATTCGTGACGACGTGACCTCAATCCGCAGGCGATCCGCGAAGCGGCAAAACCTGATGCGCCGCGGCGCCCGAATGGCGGACCTGCGCCGGGGTCCGCTTCGAATTCAATTCGCCTAACGTCGTCCTCAGCGGCCGAATTTCTTGTATTTGATCCGATGCGGAATCGTTGAATCCGTGCCGAGCCGGCGCATCTTGTCGGCCTCGTAGTCCTGGAAATTGCCCTCGAACCATTCCACGTGGCTCTCGCCTTCGAAGGCGAGGATATGCGTCGCGATGCGGTCGAGAAACCAGCGATCATGGCTGATGATGACAGCGCAGCCGGCGAAATCTTCGAGCGCTTCTTCGAGCGCGCGCAACGTATCCACGTCGAGATCGTTGGTCGGCTCATCGAGCAGCAGCACGTTGGCGCCGGACTTCAGCATCTTCGCCAGATGCACGCGGTTGCGCTCGCCGCCCGAAAGCTGACCGACCTTTTTCTGCTGATCGCCGCCCTTGAAATTGAAGGCCGAGACATAGCCGCGCGAATTCACCTCGCGCTTGCCGAGCATGAGCTGATCGAGACCGCCGGAGATTTCCTCCCACACGTTCTTCTTGGCATCGAGCGAGTCGCGCGACTGGTCGACATAGCCGAGCTGCACGGATTCGCCGATCGCGATGGTGCCGCTGTCGGGCTTCTCCTGGCCGGTGATCATGCGGAACAGCGTGGTCTTGCCGGCGCCGTTCGGTCCGATGACGCCGACGATGCCGCCGGGCGGCAGCTTGAAGGTGAGATTGTCGATCAGCAGCGTGTCGCCAAAGCCCTTGGTCAATCCGTCGAAATCGACGACGTTCTGACCCAGCCGCTCGGCGACAGGAATGACGATCTGCGCGGTCTGCGTTTGCTTCTCGTTGGCCTTCTTCAACAGCTCTTCATAGGCGGTGTAGCGCGCCTTCGACTTGGCCTGGCGCGCCTTGGGCGAAGCGGCGATCCACTCCTGCTCGCGCGACAGCGTGCGCTGATGCGCGGCCTCCTCGCGGCCTTCCTGCTCGAGACGCTTCTGCTTCTGCGCCAGCCAGTTGGTGTAATTGCCCTCGTAGGGAATGCCGCGGCCGCGATCGAGTTCGAGAATCCAGCCCGTGACATTGTCGAGGAAGTAGCGGTCATGGGTGACGATGAGGATCGCGCCGGGATATTTGCGCAGATGGCCTTCGAGCCACGCGATCGATTCCGCGTCGAGATGGTTGGTCGGCTCGTCGAGCAACAGCAGTTCCGGCTGGTTGAGCAGAAGCCGGCACAGCGCGACGCGGCGGCGCTCACCGCCCGACAGTTTTGACACGTCGGCATCGTCCGGCGGGCAGCGCAACGCATCCATCGCCTGATCGACCTGCGAGTCGAGGTCCCACAGATTCTGGCTGTCGATGATGTCCTGGAGCTTGGCCATCTCGTCGGCGGTTTCGTCGGAATAATTGACCGCGATCTCGTTGTAGCGGTCGAGCAGCGCCTTTTTTTCGGCGACGCCTTCCATGACGTTCTCGCGCACCGACTTGTCGGCGTCGAGTTGCGGTTCCTGCTCGAGATAGCCGACGCGGGCGCCTTCGGCGACCCAGGCTTCGCCGGTGTATTCCGTGTCGCGTCCGGCCATGATGCGCAGCAGTGTCGACTTGCCGGCGCCGTTAACGCCGAGCACGCCGATCTTGGCGTCCGGATAGAACGACAGATGGACGTTATCGAGGACTTTTCGGTTCCCGGGATAGACCTTGCTCAGGCCCTGCATGTGATAGACGAACTGACGGCCGTTCATGAATGCCTCTTTGGGTCTGCGCTCCCGCGCATCTGCTCCGCCGGCGCGGCTCAGGACGCCTGTCAGGGAGGACTGCCAGAAACGGCTGCGATGGCGGGAATTCAGGGCTGATGTAGCGGCGCGGCGGCCAAAGAGCAAGCCGACGCCAAGCCCCATCTCCGCGCCTTCCGGACCCGTTCATGACCCTCCCGGCGCGGGACGTGTTGCAGGTTCGCATCGGCGTAAACCATTTTACGATTATGGCGGGCGATAGAGTCAATTTCCTACCAGCCGTTAACGGGTGCGGCCGCATGCTCGAAACAAGGGCCGTGACGTGTGTTCCGTGTGTATGCGGATCGAGAGCGGCCGGAGGTCCACCCATGGCTGCAGAAAACGAAAAACCACGCTTGAAAGACAGCATCCGCCGCGAGTTCGACGGACTGATCCACGACCTGTCCCACACGCTGCTCGACAGCTACCGGCCCTACCGGCCGGAGAAGCATTATATGCGTGGTCCGGGTCCGAAATGGCACGCCAAGAACGGCACGACTGCCGAGAAGGACGACCATCAAGCCGGCACGGTCCGCGTTCACATATAGACGACGCGCCGGTTCGGCGGACTCCTCGCCCGCGCCGCGGCCGCAGAACGGCCATTGCCCGCACTCGGACAGTGTGGTGAAACATCCTTGAACAACAGGGGTGGAAGCCATGGCCTATCGCGGGGCAATTCTCGACGACTACAACACCATCGCGCTCACACTCGCTGACTGGAGCAAGGTCGGCGAAGTCTCGTTCAAGGTCTTCAACAAAGCGCTCGGCGACAGCGCCGCCGTCATCGCCGCGCTGCGCGACTGCGACATCGTCTGCCTGATGCGGGAGCGGACCCAGTTCCAGCGCGACGTCATCGACGCACTGCCCAATCTCAAGTTGATCGTCACCAGCGGATCGCGCAATGCCGCGATCGACGTCAAGGCCGCCGCCGCACGCAACATCCCGGTCTGCGGCACGGTCTCGCTCGGCTATCCGACCGCAGAACTCGTCACCGGCCTGATGCTCGAACTCTCGCGCCACATCGGCTACGAGAACGTGCAGCTCAAGGCCGGCGCCTATTGGCAGAACACGCTGGGCAAAGGCCTGAATGGCAAGACGCTCGGCATTATCGGCCTCGGCAAGCTCGGCGAACGTGTCGCACGCATTGCCAAGGCGATGGAGATGAACGTCATCGCCTGGAGCCAGAACCTGACCGAGGAACGCTGTCGTGAAGTCGGCGTCACCAGGGTGAGCAAGGAGGAACTGCTGCGGCAGTCCGACTTCATCACCATCCATGTCCAGCTCTCAGCCCGCACCGAAGGCTTTATCGGCGCCGACGAGATCGCCCTGATGAAGCCGACCGCCTATCTCATCAACACCTCGCGCGGCCCTTGCGTGAAGGAGGCGGACCTGATCGCGGCCCTGCGCGGCAAGAAAATCGCGGGCGCAGCGATCGACGTCTTCAATCACGAACCGCTGGCGCTCGACCACCCGTTCCGCAAGCTCGACAACATTCTGATCACGCCGCATCTCGGCTACTGCACCGAAGACAATTACAGCGGCTTCTACCGCGGCATGGTCGAGGACATCCGCGCCTGGCTCGACGGCAAACCGATCAACGTCATTCCAGCGAAATGAATGCATGCCCGCGAAATAAAACACGCGTGGTCCAAATAAAAACGGCGCCCATAGGGCGCCGTTTTTATGAACGGTCGACACTAACGATCAGCGGATCGAGGCCAGCGTCTGATTCTTGCCGAGAACGATGACCCGCGTCCCGACGCGGACGCGCTGGAAGAGATCTTCGACATCCGCGTTGATGAGACGCACGCAGCCGGAAGATACGAAGGTGCCGATGGTCGACGGCTGATTGGTGCCGTGGATGCGATAGAGCGTATTGCCGAGATACATCGCCCGCGCGCCGAGCGGATTGGCCGGACCACCCGCCATGAAGCGCGGCAAATACGGCTGCCGGTCGATCATCTCCGCCGGCGGATGCCAGTCGGGCCATTCCGCCATGCGCGAAATGCGCTTTTCGCCGGCCCAGGTGAATCCTTCGCGGCCGACACCGATACCGTAGCGCATGGCCTTGCCCTTCGGCATGACCAGATAAAGGTATGTGTGGGCGGTATCGATGATGATCGTGCCGACCGGTTCGTGGGTCTGGAAGTCCACGAGCCGGCGCTGGAACTGCTCCGGCAACTTCTTCGGCGCACCCATTTCCGGCTGATCGTCGGGCGGCAGCCCCGCGACGGTGCCCTGAACAGGGACCCCGCCGGATTGCGAGGGAATCGATCCGACTGTCTCTGGCGGACGCAGGACCGGATCGCGGGATTCCATCGGCTGCGGGCCGGGCTGGATAGCGGCTTCACGCGCCGGCGCGACGCCAGATTGCGGATAGGCGCTTCCCTGTGGATAGGCGCTCCCTTGAGGATACGCACTGCCCTGCGGATAGCCGTCGTCCTGCGGATAGGCGGATGCGCTTGTTGTCGGCGCGCTGCGGCGCGGCGGCGGCGAATAGGCGTCCCCGCGGATCTCCCCGGTCGACGGATACGGCAAGGCGTTGGCCTGATTGTTCTCGTAGCGCCGCCGCACGGGCTCGCGCGCATCCTGCGTCGCGGGATAGCCGCCGCCATAACCCTCAGACGCGTTGGAAGGCGGATAACCCGGATATTGGGAGGTTGGATATTGCTGGGCCGAAGCGCTTGCCGCCCCGATCAACACACCGCACAAACCCGCAAAGGCGGCGACAAAGCGTCGATTCATCAGATCCCCTCGAACTACACGCAACATGCTACCAGCATTCAGCGCGCTCTTTCGACCCTCTCCTTCCCGCAAGATCGCGGCACATTCAAGACAGAATATGGAAGAGGGCCCCAGGCCGCCCACAAACCCGCTCCAATCGTGGTGGCGGGAAGGAATGACTGTGGCCGAGCTTGGCTAACGAACGGTTACTGGGGCGAATCGAAGATTCGGCGGCACCATTCTACCCTCCCCGGTCACGTTTCATTGCGGATTGTCAGGCGCTCACTCCTTGCGTGCCGCGTCCGAAGCAACCCGTTCCGGCTTGCCGCCCTTCCAGCGTTTGACGACTTTGGCATCGATGCCGAACAGATCGAGCAGCCGCCCGACCGTGTGGTTGACGAGGTCGTCGATAGTCTGCGGCCTATTGTAGAACGCCGGCACGACGGGAGCGATGATTGCGCCCATGTCGGTGAGCGCAGCCATGGTCTTGAGATGGCCGATATGGATCGGCGTCTCGCGAAAGCCGAGCACCAGCCGCCGCCGCTCCTTGAGCACGACGTCGGCCGCGCGCGACAAAAGCGTACTGGTCACGCCGCAGGCGATGTCGCTCATGGTGCGCACCGAGCACGGCACGATGACCATGCCCATGGTCGGAAACGAGCCGGACGAGATCGACGCGCCGATGTCGCTGACCACGTGATTGACCGAGGCGAGATCGCGCACGTCCTTGGCCTTGAGATCGCTTTCATAGGCGAGCGTCAGCTCCGCCGATTTGCTCATCACCAGATGCGTTTCGATGTCGGTATGGCGCAGGATTTCGAGCATGCGGATGCCGTAGATGACGCCGGACGCACCAGAAATGCCGACGATCAGCCGGCGCGGCGTCTGGTCCGGCCCCATCTTTTTCGGGGTTTTCTTGTCGATGTCATCCTTCATTCTGTCGGGCTCCAGCCGTGGATGCGTCCGCATCGACGAGGGATTTGAAAGCATTGCGTATTGTTATCACGGCCTCGGCGGGAAACGGAGCGCCGCAAAGGGCCTGATAGGCCTCGATATGCGCGGCGGCGGCGACGTCCGGCCCCGCCCTGTCCGGTTGCCAGGTCGCGGCGAAGCCTGTTGGGGCCAGAGTTGTTTGGCCAAAAGCATAGAGCGCCTCCTGCTGCAGGCGTTCCGCCTCCAGCTCCAGCCCCTTCACGCGGGTGCGGAAGGCTTCCGCCGCCGCAGCGTCTTGCAGCCCGTCATCATCCTTGAGCGACCGGCGCACCGCGCGCAAAGGCTTCACCGCGGCCTCGCGCCAGGGCGAGACATGACGGTCGGCCGCAGCGATGGCGGCCGCCGAAAGCTGCGCGCCGCGGGACGCAGTCCACAGCAGGAAGAACAGCACATTCACGTCGGCCCCGGCCTCGTCCTGCAACCGCAGGCAGGCGGGCGCCACGCCGGGCACGCGATAGAGCCGCAGCGAGAATTGCCAGAACGGGTTGCCGGGGCTGGGTGCGCCAGCGGCGGGTTGCGACGGAGCATTCATGCCCTAGACCTAGCAGACTATGCAGCGCTGTCACGCCCGTCCGAAGGGGTGACGACGGCTGCGCCGATAGGCTAGAATAATACACCGACATCGTTCACGGAGGGCGCCGTCTTCCGGAACCAAAATCAAAAGCGGGAGCGGCCGTTGCTCAAGATACATTCCCAGAATTCGTCGAAGAAGCTCCCCCTCACCCTCGCCTGCGGGCAATACGAGATCACGCGACCGCTCATCGAAGGCATCGTGAAGCCCGAGGGCATCGATCTGACGGTTGTCTCCGAAATGGATTCCACGACCCGGCAGTGGCGCTTCCTGCGCAACCGGGAGTTTGACGTGTCGGAAACGTCATCGGGCAACCATATCGTCAGCGTCGGCCAGGGCGGCCCGTTCACGGCATTGCCCGTGTTCCTGCATCGCCGCTTCCGGCACGGCTTCATCTTCATCAATACCGGCAAGGGCATCAAGACGCCGAAGGATTTGATCGGCAAGCGCATCGGTGTGAAGACATTCATGGTCACGGCGATCGCCTGGTCGCGCGGCATCCTCGAGGAAGAATACGGCGTGCGCCGCGAAGATGTGGAGTGGGTCGTCGAACTGGACGAAGACGTCGCGTTCGATCCGCCGAAGAACCTCAAGCTGACGCGGCTGCCGCCGGACTCCCCCAGCGTCGAGACCCTGCTCGCCAATGGCGAGGTTGACGCGGTGATGCATCCGGACCTGATCCAGCCGCTGCTCGACAAGGACCCGCGTGTCGGCCGTCTGTTTCCCGACTACAAGACGGAAGAACTGGCCTACTACGCCAAGACGAAGATTTTCCCCATCATGCACGTGATGGGTCTGCGCCATGAACTTGTCGAAGCCCATCCATGGGTGCCGATGAGCCTGTTCAACGCCTTCAACGAAGCCAAGGCGATCGCGATGCAGCGCATGGCCAACCCGCTGGTCGCGCCGCTCGCCTGGTACGAAGAGCAGTGGGAGGAGCAGCAGAACATCCTTGGACCCGATCCGTGGGAATATGGCCTCACCGCCGCCAACCGGCACAATTTTGGAAAGCTGGTGGAGTACGCCCACAAGGACGGCGTGATCGCGCAGGCGCTGCCGGTCGACGACTTCTTCACGCCGGTTACAGACGGCGTCGTTCAAGACAAGAAGCGGGCCTGAACGCCGCGGCGTGAACGATCCATCATGAGCCTTTATTCTCTCGTCCGCCCGGCGCTGCATCTGCTCGAACCGGAGACGGCGCATCACCTCGCGATCCTCGCGCTGCGATCGGGTCTCGTGCCGCGCACAACCGCGGCCGACGATCCCGTGCTGGCAACGCGCGTCTTCGATCTCGCGTTTCCCAATCCGATCGGCCTTGCCGCCGGTTTCGACAAGAATGCCGAGATCATCGATGCCGTGCTCAGACTCGGCTTCGGCTTTACCGAAGCCGGAACGGTGACGCCGCTGCCGCAACCCGGCAATGCCGGCAAGCGTCTGTTCCGCCTCGACGAGGACGAGGCCGTGATCAATCGTTTCGGATTCAACAGCGAAGGGCTTGCGCCCTATGTGGAGCGGCTACGCGCACGCAAGCGCAGCGGCATCGTCGGCGCAAATGTCGGCAAGAACCGCAACACCGTCGATGGCGCCGCCGATTACGTCAAGGGCATCGAGGCGGTCTGCGGCCTCGCCGATTATCTCGTCGTGAATCTCTCCTCGCCCAACACACCCGGTTTGCGCGGATTGCAGGCGCGCGCGCCGATCCAGGATCTGCTTGCGCGCGTGATGGACGCGCGGCGCAGAAGCCTGCCGGATGCGCAGCGGCTTCCGCCGCTACTGGCGAAAGTCGGCCCCGATCTCGACGACGACGCGCTGCGCGACATCGCCGAAGTGGTGACGCAAGCCGGTATCGACGGCCTGATCGTCGGCAACACCACGATCGAACGTCCGCCGACCCTGCGCAGCCGCGATCGCAATGCCGAGGGCGGCCTGTCCGGCAAGCCTTTGCTGGCGCATGCCACGGCGTGCCTGTCGAAGATGTATGCGCTGACGCAAGGCCGCATTCCGATTATCGGCTGCGGTGGTGTGACGAGCGGCGCCGACGCCTATGCAAAGATCCGCGCCGGGGCTTCGCTGGTGCAGTTTTATTCGGCCATCGTCTTCCATGGGCCGACGCTGGTGGTGGATATCAAGCGCGAGCTTGCGGCGCTGTTGCGTGCCGATGGCTTTGCATCGGTCGCGGACGCTGTCGGCGCCGATCACCGGCGCTGATTATTTCGGCTTATCGGCAATGACCAGACCTTCGGTGAGGACAAATTCCGTCGCGTCGGCATCCGGCTTGAGATAAGCGGCAAGCGCGGGCGCGCCGAACATTGCGCGCAACTCGGCCCTGACCGGCGCCGTGACGCTCATCTGCTCGGTCCAGGCCTCGAAATCCATGGGCTTTTCGATTGTTTCGGAATGCCTCACCTGAAAACCTTGCTGCGTGATCGCGCTCTTCCATTCATTGAGCGTGAGACAATATCCGTGGCTCGGATCGCGCAGCTTCTCGAACGCATTATATGCGGCGTTGGCCACGCCCTCCGGCGAAACATTGTCGACGAGGCCGAAAACGCCGCCGGGCTTGAGCACGCGGAAAACTTCCGACACAAAACGGATCACGTCGTCGAAATGATGCGCGGCGAGGCGACAGGTGACGAGATCGAAGCTAGCGTCGCCGAAGGGCAGGCTTTCGGCCTCGGCCTGCTCGACGGCGAGATTGGTGATGCCGCGATCAACCGCGAGCGTGCGCGTCTGCTCCAGCATCTGCGGCGTGAGATCGGACGCGATCACCTCATGCACCAGCGGCGCCAGCGTAAGCGCCATATGTCCGGCGCCGGTCGCGACGTCGAGCACCCGCCAGTCCTTGCGCGGCTGCAACAATTCGATCATGCGGGCGAGGCTCGCCCCCGTGGCATGACTGCGGCTCGCGACATAATTCGCCGCATGGGTGCCGAACTGCGATTGGACAAGGGATTTTTGGCTCATGCGTTCTCTCGTTTCACGAATTCAGACCCTCGATCGTCAAGGTTAATCAGAAAAGCACCCGGGTTACACGATTGCAACCTGTGGCCGAGACCACGATGATAGGCTTCAGTCATCAAGGTGAGACAGGCGTGACGAAATCCAAAGCAGGCGGGATGAAACACAAGACGGTCCGGCGCGACGCCGATACGGACGCCGACGACGTGATCCTCGTCGACCGCCACGATGCGCCGCTCGGCACAGCGCAAAAACTCGAGGCCCACCGCACCGGCACCCTGCATCGCGCAGTGTCCGCGTTCGTCTGCAATGATAAAGGCGAAATCCTGCTGCAACGGCGCGCAGCGGCGAAATATCATTCCGGCGGTCAGTGGGCCAATGCGTGCTGCAGCCATCCGCGACCCGGCGAAGACACCGCCGCTGCGGTGCATCGGCGTCTGACCGAAGAGATGGGCCTGGCTTGCGCGTTGCACTTCCTGTTCACGACGCAGTATCGCGCGGCTGTCTCCAACGATCTCACCGAGCACGAATTCGTGCATGTCTTCGGCGGGCGTCACGAGGGCGCCATCGCGCCCGACCCGGCAGAAGTCGATGAATGGAAATGGATGACACTGCCGGCGATTGCCGCGGATTTGCGCAAGCGACCTGAAGACTACGCGCCGTGGTTCCGACACTATATCGCCGCGCACGAAAACGATCTCGCCGCGTGGCTCAAGCAAACGGCCGCCGAAACGATCGGCGGCCGCTGAAATCGGCAACAGTTCAGTTGACTTGCCGGTATTTTCGCCCGAGCCTATATTGAATCGCGCAACCGGACCGGAGATTGCGCGGCCGGTCCATAATCGTCAGGGCTGCGGATCGTCCCCTCGACGGGTTGCGCACTCCTCCTCTTGAAGAACGTGAGCCGCCGGTGCTTCGGGTCATAGCCAAATTCCTTGGCCACGACCGCTAGAGCTAAGAAGCGTTCGCGCGCTTAGCGACGCGTCAGCATTTCCTTCGTCGGGATCAGCTTGCTCGCCCATTCGTGCGGCAGAACCTCTTCCGAAATGCCTTTGCGCATGTAGTAATTCCACAGCTTCTTGATGTGCCATTCGCGCATCTCGTGCTTGTCGATCTGCGCAATCTCGGCTTCGCTCAATGGGATCGGCTTGGCGCCGGCCTGCAGCACCTGCATCTGCGCCTTGGCGTTCTCCTTGAAGTGGATGGCGTCGATCAACAGCGCCTGCACCGATTCCGCGACCAATGTCAGGCCATGCGCACGCATCAGCACCGCATAATGCGGTCCGAGAGCCTTGGCGACCGACTGCGCCTGTTCGGTGAGCTTGATGTGGCTCGGGTCGCCATGCATCGGAATGCCGCTGCGCCAGCGATGGGCGCGCGAGCGCATCGGGATGAGTTTCACGCCTTCCATCATCGTGAAGGCGATGGCGAGATCCATGTGGCAATGCAGGACGGCGTTGATGTCGGGCCGCGCCTTGAGGATTTCGATGTGCAGCGGCACTTCGCTCGGCGGCTGTCCGTCGCCTTCAAGCACCTTGCCGTCGTAATCGACGATGAGGATGCGTTCCGGCAAAAGTTCGGCGCGCGAGTCCGACCCGATCTGGATCATGAAAGCGTCGTCGCGTCCGGGAATACGGGTTGAGATATGGCCGCTGTAATCCAGAATTTCCTCGTCCACGAGCATACGTGTCGCCGCGGCGGTCTCTGCTGCAAGCCGCTCAACGGATTCGTCGCGATTGCTGCCGGCTTTTCTTAATTCAGTCACTGACATGATGGCTCCTCGTGATGATTTCCTGCCGTCGTGGATGACGCTGCCTCATTCCTTCGGCAGTTCGCCCTTGTAGTTCTTGTCGTAATATTGAGGTTTCATGAGATTGTCGGCGCCATTGGCCTTCATCGTCTCGGAATATTCCTTGGCAAGGTACGGGTCTTCCATCCAGTAGGGAATCGCCGAACCGCCTTCCGGAATATCCATCGCCGTGTAGTCGGTGTGTTTCTCGCCGGGTGGGCCGGGTTCGCGGCCCGGATTGTGCGGACCGAACCAGGCGGAGAGCCGGAACGGCGTCGCCGAGACACCGAAGTGCTGATGGAACCAGCGCGCGCCGCCGGGCGCGGCCGAAACCATGCCGCCATATTCGTAGTCGACGCGTTTGACTTGATCGCCCTTGCCGTCTTTCCACGGCGTCACGCCGGCGCTCTCGGGCCACGTATAGGTATAGCCCTGGCCCTTGAGGCAGATCAGCACCGCGGCCGACGTATGCGCATGCGCCTTCGAGTAGTGGCCGGTGCGATGCTGCGCGATCCACAGATAGAATGTGTTCTCGGTCATAAACGGCTCGATGCGCCGATAGCCGGGCGAACGCCGGTTGTCGAGCGGCAGATCGCAGTTCACGATGTCGGGGATGAAGTTCGTACGCCGCATGGCGAGGCCGCGCACCGGATCGGGCTCGATGTCGTCCTTGTATTTGTAGAAGTCGTCGGCGCTCGAGAAGCGGTCGGTGAACTTGTAGGAATTATCGAAGATCGCGCCGGTGTTGTTGATGAGGTTCATCACGTTGGGCGCGGTCGTGCCGCCGATGAGCAGCGCGGGGCTCGACGACGCATTGACGATGCGATGCATGGCGTTCATCGGGATCGCGAACATCGACCCCTTCTGCCACTCGAAGACGTGCCGCTTGCTATCGCCTTCGATCCAGACCTCGGTCGAACCGCGGCCCTCCACCACATAATACAATTCCTCGTACATGTGCTTTTCGGGATTGAGCGCGCCGGCACCAGGCACCTCGATGACGTAGCAGCCCCACTTGCCCTCGGTACCGTGCAACTGGATGAACGAGGCGTTGCCGCCGAGCCGCTTCCACGGCTTCATCGGCAGGTCGTGCACACGCCTGATGCCGACGCCGCGGAAACACGGAATGCCCTCTTCTTCCATGAAGAGGTCGTAAGGCGTCTGTGGCCGGCCGAACTTGCCGAAGCCGGCGCGCTTGCCGCCGGACGGCTCGTGCCAGTGCTTGCTTTGGGTGATGTCGTGCATGGCAATGCCTTTCGATCTCGCCGGCGGAATATCTTCACCGGGGCTCGTCTTATTGGTTGACCGTGGTGTGGACCGGCCGCCCGCGCCCGTCAAGACAGGCGGAACCACATGCGGAACCCGGTGCAGCGAACGTGAAACCCGCGCCGCAGCAGGCATCGCGAGCATCATGGAAGACCGCTCCTGCCGCCGGTGACCGTTCTGTCGCGCGGGGCCGGCAATCGCAGCACAAAAGCCGAGCCGATCCATGCTGTCCAATACTTAATCAGGTGATATACATACCGCAAACGCATCGATTAGGATCGGCTGATGAAACGCCTCGACTGGAATCATCTCGAATATTTCCGCGTCACCGGCCGCCTGCAGCATGTCACGCGCGCCGCGCAGCTTTTGAACATCAGCCAGCCTGCCTTGAGCCGCGCGCTGGCTCAGTTTGAACGCAACCTCGGCGTACCGGTGTTCGAGCATGTCGGGCGCGCCATCAGGCTGACATCCCATGGCGAGACATTCCTGCGCCGCATCGAGCGGGCGCACGGCGAGATCGAGGAAGCGCGCCTGGAACTGATGGAAATCGCCGCGCCGGATCGCGGCACCATTGCGCTCGGCTTTCTGCGCTCGCTCGGCACGCATTACGTGCCGCATCTGGTGCGCCGGTTTTCCTCGCGCTTTCCGGACGTGTCGTTCACCTTCATGCAGAACAACAGCGCGATCCTCAGCGACCACCTGCTCAAGGGCGAGGTCGACCTGATCATCACGGCGCTGCCCGTCGAGTCACCGAAGTTTTCGTGGGCGCGGGTTGCCGATCAGGAACTGGTGCTGATCGTTCCGCGCGGACATCGCCTTGCGCGTCGCGGCGCCATTGGCCTGAGCGAGGCGGCTGGCGAAAAATTCGTCTCCTATAAACCCGATCATGCGATGCGACGGCTGACCGACGCGCTTTGCCGGTCGGCCGGCTTCGTGCCGTCGTTCAGCTTCGAGGGTGACGATTCCAGCAGCGTGCCCGGATTCGTGGCCGCCGGTTTCGGCGTTGCGATCGTGCCGGCGGAGACCGGGCGCTTTCCCGGCATCGTCAGCCTGCGCCTGGTCAAGCCAGCGGCGCGACGTGCGATCGGCGTCGCCTGCATGACCGATCGTTTCCTGTCCGCAAGCGCGAAAAATTTCCGCGACTTCGCGGTCGAAGCCGGCCGCCAGTCGAAGGCTTCGACGCAAAAGAAAAAAGCGCGGCTGAATGAGCCGCGCTTTTCTGCTGAACATCGATGAAGCCTGGAATGCGGTCGCCTGGCGGGCTTCCACCTTCAGTTGCGGATCACAGATCGCTGATCGCCTTGTGCAGCCTGTCGACCACGGGCTTCGGCGCGTTGATGATCTCCTCGACGATTTTCTGCATGTCTTCGCCCTTCACGTAATCGAGCTCGAACTTCGACTTCTTCGCGTCGGCGATGAAATCGGGGTCCTTCATCATCTCGTCGAACGCCGTGCGCAGCGCCTTGACGCGGTCTTCGGGCACGCCCGGCGTGGTGAAGATCGGACGCCCGATCGCGGTCGGCGCCGCGAGAAGGCGCAGGGCCTGCTTGTCTTCCGGCGTCTTGCCGAGATCGGAGAGAAGCGGCACGTCGGGCAGGTCCTCGGCTTTCTTCAGGCCGATCTGCACGAGAATGTTGATCTTGTGCTCCTTGAGCCAGTTCGGCCGTGTGGCTTTCCACGACGCCCATGAATTGGAGCCGCGGCCGCCCACTTCGCCGCGCTCCATGGCGAGGTTGATGTCGTTGCCACCCGGATAGCCGATGATGATCTTGAACTTGGTGCCGAGGAAGTAGTTCATCGCCTTGGGAAATTGCGACGACGTGCTGCCGCCGGTCGCACCCATGGTGACTTCCTTCTTCGTGGCGTCCTCGATGGTCTTGATGCCGGTCGTGTACCAGGTGACCGTCGTGTTGTTCTCGGAATTGGGATTGCCGATATAGATGAACTTGGAAGCGTCGACCCGGACGCCCTTGTCGCCCATGGCCTGCTCCAGGGCGAGCGACTGGTCGCCGGTGGCTAGAACCGTTCCATCCTTGCGGGCGATGTTGTAGACAAAATTCGCCGACGTGCGGCTGCCGCCGCCGGGCATATTGCGGGGGACGATATTGGGGTTACCCGGGATGTGTTTGCCGAGATGGCGTCCCACCAGCCGGGCATACAGATCGTAGGTCCCGCCGGGGGAATAACCGATCACCAGATCGATCGTCTTGCCCTTGTAGAAATCCGCAACGGACTGTTGCGCCTGGGACGGCTGGACAGAGCCGCCAAGAACGGCGATAGACAAGAAAAACGAGGACAGTCCGAGGAGACGGAACAGCTTCATTTTAAGACCTCCCTTAACACAAAGCGGCTTCCCCGCCCCTTTGCAGTGCCTGTACTGGCACTCCCATACTCTAAAAAAACGCCACCTCACAACAAAAGAAGGGCAGTAAATGCAATTTGACCGTCCCGAAGGAAAGCCCGACGGCAAAGTCGGTTTCGGCAGCGACGTTGCCGCGCAAATGATGCGCCGCATCGGCATTTCCTATATCGCACTCACCCCCGGCGCGAGCTATCGCGGCTTCCACGACAGCGTCGTCAATCATCTGGGCAACGAGAATCCCGGCATGTTGCTATGCCTGCACGAGGACCACGCCGTGGCCATCGCGCATGGCTACGCCAAAGTCACCGGCAAGCCGATGGGCTGCGCGCTGCACAGCAATGTCGGGCTCATGCATGGCATGATGAGCATCTACAACGCATGGTGCGACCGCGTTCCGATGATCATCATCGGCGCCACCGGCCCGCTCGACAGCGCCAAGCGCCGTCCGTGGATCGACTGGATTCATACGACACGCGATCAGGGCGCATTGGTCCGCGACATGGTGAAGTGGGACGATCTGCCGTCCTCGCCCGAAGCCATCGTCGAAGGTTTCGCGCGCGCCAACATCATTACGCGCACGGCGCCGACCGGCCCGGTCTATATTTGCCTCGACGCCGAATTGCAGGAAGAGCCGCTCAAGAAAGACGTCGAATTCCCCGACCTCAATCGTCTGCAGCCGCCGCCGCCGGCACGTCCGACGAAGGACGTTATGACGCAGGCCAAGGACATCCTGGAGAAGGGCAAGAAGATCGTCATGCTCATCGGCCGCGGCGCCCGCACCCAGGAAGCCTGGGACGCGCGCATCAAGCTTGCCGAACGTCTCGGCGCTTGCGTGATGAGCGATCTCAAGACCGGATCGGTGTTTCCCACCGAACATGCGGCGCAGTTCGCTCCGCCCTTCAACGTCATCAGCAAGCCCGGCCGCGACCTTCTGTGCGAAGCCGATGTCATCCTCGCGCTTGACTGGGTCGATCTCGGCGGCGCGCTCAAGCAGGCGAAGTCGGCCGGCAAGGTCAACGCGAAGGTGATCAGCGCGACGCTGGATTATCACCTGCACGGCGGCTTCAACATGGACTATCAGGGCCTGCCAGCGATCGACGTGTTCATGGCCTGCGAAGGCGACGTGGCCACCCACGAACTCAACGACGTGCTCGGCGCCGGCAAGAAGGAGCCGTGGAAAGCGCGTATCGAGGCCAAGAAGCGTACGACCGACATGGACGGCAAGCCGACGATCCCGCAACTGGCTTCAACGCTGCGCGCGGCGATCAACGATCCGGAACAGGTCAGCTTCACCAGCCTGTGCCGCGGCTTCCCGCTCGACATCTGGCCGCTTTCCAATCCGCATTCGTTCCTCGGCAAGGACGGCGGCGGCGGCATCGGCTCGGCGCCCGGCATCGCCATCGGCGCGGCGGTCGCGCTGAATGAAATGGGCAAGATGCCGATCTGCATCACCGGCGACGGCGACTTCATCATGGGCATCAACGCCCTGTGGACCGCCGTTCACCACAAGATCCCGATGCTGGTCCTGATCAACAACAACCGTTCGTACTTCAACGACGAACTGCATCAGGAAACGATCGCGCGCGTGCGTGGTCGCGAGCCGAAGAACCGCTGGATCGGCCAGCGCATCGCCGATCCGAGCCCGGACATCGCAAAATTCGCCGAGGCGCAGGGTGCGATGGGTATTGGTCCGATCACCAAGGCAAGTGACGTGAAGGACGCCATCGACAAGGGCCTTGCCGCGCTGAAGGCCGGCAAGGTCTGCGTCATCGATTTCCACATCGATCCGGGCGAAGACCGCATGGCTGGCGCAGCGCTCGGCCATCGCGAAACCGGCGGCGCCGTCGACATCGGCTAGGCTCTTCCACATTCGAAAAGCGAAAATGCCCGGCTCACGCCGGGCATTTTTTATTTCTGCTCGCGATAGCAAAAAGCAACAACGAAAGAGCTGGATGCCCGCTTGCGCGGGCATGACACGGAAGAGGCGCGAGCTAACAAGGGTAGAACCGACAACCGCAAAAGTTTTGTCGTACCCGCGAAAGCGGGTACCCAGCACTTATCGTCACGATGCCCGCATGCTCAGAGACAACGACGAAAGAGCTGGATGCCCGCTTGCGCGGGCATGACACGTGGGGAGACCCGCCTAGACCTCACGACGCGTCAGACCGTCGCGACTTCCTCGTCCACTTTCGCGTTCTGCCAGTCCTGGCCGAGACCGGCGCTCGTCGGGAAGATCAGCGACTTGATCACGACGGGAACGGCGCCCGATGTTTCCAGCATCGCGCCGACATCGATGTAGTCGAAATCCTTCAGTTCAAGCCCGTCGATCGAGATGATCGGATTCTTGACCTTCATTTCCTCGCACAAATGGATGCCGATCAGCCCGCCGACATCGCCATCGCCAGCCAGCACGATCGGATGACCCTTGGCGAGGACCGGCGCCAGCCCCTCCACGACGCCCTTGCAGAACGCATCGAGACGCTGGAACGTCGCCGAACCGCCCCACGGCACGAACACCGCGACCGGCGTATGCCCCTTATCGAGATCGAGACGCTTGAGCACGCCCTGGACGGCCTTGGCCACGCCGGCGCTGTCGATGGTCTCGTCCTCGAGCGCCATGTCGGGCGCGATGACAGGAATATTGCGCACCGGCAGTGCGCTCAGCGGCGTGACGAAAATCGTGCTGCCGCTGACCTGCGTCGTGTATTGCGAGGCGCCGATGACGGTGGCGCGGATGCCCTGCACCGGCTGCTCCAGCTTCGGCCCCCAGGCTTCGACGCGCCTGCGCACTTCGGCCGCGAGAAGCGGACCGAGATCGCCATAGGTCACGGTTTCGCGGCCATAAATATATTCCGACACGCCGCCAGAGAACGTGACTTCGCCGATGGTGCCCTTGAGGCTCAACGGATGCAGGCGCAGCAGCGCCGCGCCATCCGCGGACGGCGAACCGCCCTTCATGGCGTCGAACAGCCGCTCGGCCATGCGCGCCGCGAGCGCCTTTGCTAATTCATCGGACAACGTGTCGCCGACCTTCAGCGGATGGCCGAGTTCGGCGGCGAAGCGCTTGCCGGCCTCTTCGAGCCGCACGATCTTGCCGCTCTCATCGACACAGACGAGACGCGCGCCGACATCGATGGCCGTATGATCGACGGCCTTGCCGCCAGCGCAGATGGCGATCTTCGAGGTGCCGCCGCCGATATCGACGTTCATCACGGCGGTCTTGTTGTTCTCCGTGCGCGCGGCGGCGCCCGACCCATAAGCGGCCATCACCGTTTCGAGGCTGTCGCCAGCGCTGACCGCGACCAGCTTGCCGGCTTGCGCGGCAAAAATCTCGCCGATCTTGCGCGCATTGCGCCGGCGCACGGCGACGCCGGTGAGGATCAGCGCGCCGGTGTCGATCTCGGCCGGATCGACATTGGCATCCTTGTATTGCTGCTCAATGAAGGCGCCGAGCGCCGCGGAATCGATCTCCTCATTGCCGACATAGGGCGTGAGCAGAATGTCCGACTGATAGAAGGTCTCGCGTTCGGTAACGATGTAACGGCTGTCGAGACGTTCAAGCACGATGCGCGAGAACACCAGATGCGATGTCGACGATCCGATGTCGACGCCGACGCTGAGAACGCAAATCTGCTCGTCGTTATCGAGCGTGCGTCCGGCGTTGGAAAAGAATACGCGGCCGCCTTCGGCTTCTTCGTTCATCGACTCAACGCTCCGCTAAATTGGTTTTGGAAACTGGCGCGGACCGCCCGCCAGGGCTGATCCGCGCGAAAGGGAAACACGCACCATCGCAAGATGATGCGCGCTGGGGGACTAGATACCCTTCGGCAATTCGCCCTTGAAATCCTTGTCGTAGAATTCGGGCTTCATGCGAATCTCGACGCCTTCCTGCCGGAGCTTGGCTTCGTATTCCTGGCGCAGGTAGGGATCTTCCATCCAGTAGGGGATCGCCGAGCCGCCTTCCGTCAAATCCATCGCCGTGTAGTCGATATGTTTCTCGCCGGGCGGGCCGGGCTCGCGGCCGGGATTGTGCGGGCCGAACCACGCCGTCAGGCGCAGAGGCTCCTTCGAGGCACTGAAATGCTGATGGAACCAGCGCGCGCCACCGGGCGCAGCGGTGACGAAGCCGCCGTATTCGTAATCGACGCGGCGCACTTCATCCGCCTTGCCGTCCTTCCACGGATTGACACCGATCCGCTCCGGCCAGGAGTAGGTGTATCCCTTGCCGGTAAGGCAGAAGAGCACCGCCGCCGAGGTATGTGCGTGCGCTTTCGAATAGCGGCCGTTCTCGTGCTGGCCGATCCAGAAATAGAAGGTGTTGTTGGTCATCAGCGGCTCGATGCGGCGGAAGCCGGGCGAGCGGCGATTGTCGAGCGGCAGATCGCAATTGACGACGTCAGGCACGAAATTCGTGCGGCGCATGGCGAGGCCGCGCACCGGATCGGGCTCGACGTCGTCCTTGTATTTGTAGAAGTCGTCGGCGCCGCTGAAGCGATCCGTGAACTTCATCGGATTGGCAAAAATCGCGTCGTTGTTCTGGATCAGGTTCATCACGTTCGGCGCGGTGGTGCCGCCGATGAGCAGCGCCGGGCTGGACGACGCATTGACGATGCGGTGCATGGCGTTCATCGGGATCGAGAACATCGAACCCTTCTGCCATTCGAAGATGTGCTTCTTGCTGTCGCCGTCGAGCCAGACCTCGGTGGTGCCGCGGCCTTCGATGACAAGGTAAATTTCCTCGTACATGTGCTTTTCGGCATTGAGTGCGCCCGCGCCCGGCACCTCGATAACGTACATGCCCCATTTGCCTTCAGTGCCGTGAAGCTGGACGAAGGTGCCGTTGCCGCCCATGCGCTTCCACGGCTTCAGCGGAAGGTCGTGCACCCGACGACAGCCGATGTCGCGGAAACACGGAATGCCCTCTTCTTCCATGAACAGATCATAGGGCGTCTTCGGGCGACCAAATTTTCCGAATCCGGCGCGCTGGCCCGATTTGGGCTCGTGCCAATGAACATTTGCGGAAACGTCGTGCATGGCATCCTCGTTTTGTTTTTCTCCCGCGGCGTGACGGCGGCGTAACGCGGCCGGCCGGCAGGGCTCGCCTCTATGTGGCATGGAACAGCGGCGCGATCCAGCACCCGGCTGCGCGGCAGGCGTGCAGAACGCGGCGGTCAGGTCATACCGAAAACACCAACGGCCAGCCGTTTTGGCTGGCCGTCGGGAACGCTGGTCCGAAGCAGCCGGGCGCGGGCCGTCAGGGCTTGATCAGGCTCTTGGCGCGCACGATCACGTCCTTCGGATTGCCGTAGATCTTGTTCACAATCGCCTGGACCTTGTCACCGGCCATGGCCGAGACGTCGATGCGCGCCTTCTTGGCGTCCTCTATGAATTTCGGGTCTGCAACCGTCTTCATGAACGAGCTGCGCAGGGTTTCGATTTCCGCTGCCGGCACGCCCGGCGGCGCGATATAGGGCCGGCCAAAAATCTGCTGCGCCATGACGACCTCGGCCGCCTGCTTCACCGCATCATCCTTGATGAAACTCGTAAATTGCGGAACGCCGAGTTTTACGAGTTCCGGTTCCGGATCCTGGCCGAACTGGACGAGGATGTTGATCTTCTTGTCGCGCAGCCAATCCGGCTTCTGCGCCTTGAGGCTCGCCCAGTCCCAGCCGCACAGGCCGTCGACTTCGCCGCGCTCGATAGCGAGTCCGATTTCCGCCGTGCCCTTGTAACCGGCGACGATCTTGACCTTGGCGCCGGTGGCGTTGCGCACCATCGCCGCGTAGTCGACGGTCGAGCCGCCCGACTGGCTCGCGCCCATCTTCACTTCCTGGGTCATCGCGTCCTTCAGCGTCTTCACCTTCGAATTGATCGATGTGACGCAGACGCGCGTGCCGCTGTCGGCGGTGCCGAGATACTGGAATTTGGTCGGGTCGTACTGGCCCTTCATTTTGTCGTCGAGCAGCGGCCCGATGATCGCGCCCGGCATCAGCGCGGCGATATAGGTGCCATCCTTGGGCGCGATGTTCTGCATGTAGCCCGCCGCGCGGCCGGAGCCGGCACCCGGCATGTTCTGTACGACGATGGTCGGCTTGCCGGGAATGAAATCGGGCCAGGTGCGGGAGATGGTGCGAGAATAAATGTCATAGCCGCCGCCGACATCGGCGCCGACGACGAAGCGGATGGTCTTGCCGGCATAAAAATCAGCCGCCGTTGCGGGCGCCGTCGCTCCCAGGCAGATCAAAGGCGCTGCCAGCGCCATGGTGAACCGCAACATCGCGTTGTTCTTTTTCATGAAAATCTCTCTGTCGGCCGAACGGCTCCATCCGCCGATGCGAGGAGCGCCGTGCAGGTTTTTGATCATTCTTGATAGACCGGAATGACGCGGGAAGACAATGCGACGAAACCTGCTGCAAGCGATTGCGACAGCAGCGCTTCTTCAACAAGCCGCGATGTGAATTTTGCTGCGATGCAAAATTCTTGCATCAAGGATCAAGCCAAGGCTTGAGGCAAATCTCATCGCCACAACTCGCCGCTCGCACGCCGCGCGCCTTCCGCAAGGCTCGCAAGTTTTGCCCAGACGATGGTGGGATGCACTTCCGGCACGCCGCGCGGCGTCGAGGCAAAACCGCAATCGACACCGGCGACGACGTTCTCGCGCCCGACCAGTTTCGCGAAACGGACGATGCGCTGGGCCACGAGGTCGGGATGCTCGACGATGACCGAGGTGTGGGTGATCACGCCCGGAATGATCGCCTTGCCAGCCGGCAATTTGACGTCTTCCCAGATGCGCCATTCGTGCTCGTGGCGCGGATTGGCGCCTTCGAAGGAAAAATAATCCGCGTGGATGGTGAGCACGATATCGACGACGTCGCGGAATTCGATGTCGTGGATGCGCGGCCCCATATTGATGCCGTAGCATGTGTGGTGACGCACGCGCGCTGGCGGGATGTTGCGCAACGCGTGATTGAGCGCCTCGACGCGCACGCGCGCCCATGCGCGGCAGTCTTCGACGCTTGTGCCCGGATGCAGCATGTAATGCATGGCGAGGCGTGGATCGTCGACCTGCAGCATGAAGCCGGCCGCGACGATCGCCTCGTATTCCTCGCGCATCGCTTCGGCAATAGCGAACAGACACTCCTCGTCAGTCTTGTAGTGCCGGTTGACCTGCCAGCCCTCGACACTTGCCGGCGAAGCCGCCGGCATGAACACATCGACCGGTGATGCGCCCTTGAGCGCGTCTTTCAGGTTCGCGATATCCGTCGCGAGCTGCTGCTGGCCGATATAGCGGATCGGCTCCACCGTCGCCATGCGCGGCGGCACGGCGCCGGAATGGCCGCAGGCATAAAATTCGGGGAAGGCCTGATTCTCGCGCGTGGTCAGGAATTGCGCGGTCTTTTCCTTGCGCGGTTCAAAGCCGCTGATCCGCTCCGTGACATAGGCCACGAAGCCCGGCTTCGATTGTTCACCATCGTCGACGATATCGATGCCCGCCTCGACCTGCGCCCGCACCACGTCGGCGACGGCCTCGCGCACGGACTTCGCATAACTTTGCGGATCGGCCGCGATCGCGCCTTCGGTCGCCATGAAGTGGTTGACGGCGTCCGGACGCGGCAAACTGCCGACATGCGTCGTCACGATCCGCTTTTGCCGCTCCGCGAGAAGTTTCGACGCATGGTCCATGGCATTTCTCCCTGATTGTCAGGCGGACTGATGAACCAGAAGCCCCTTCGCCGCAAGCGCGGCTTCCCACGATCTGCCACAGGGCCGCAATGAGGCCGATGCAATGGGCAGCAATGCGTATCCGGGCTTGATCAAGCCGGCGATTTCTCGTCAAACTGCGCCCGGAAAAGAGAAAAGACAGCCCGGCGGGGCCAAAAACAACGAGGACGATAATGGGTGAATTTGCTCTGGGTCAGAGCGTGCCGCGATTTGAGGACCCAAGGCTGGTCCGGGGCGGCGGGCGTTACGTCTCCGACCTGAAACTGCCCGGCATGGTGCATGGCATCGTGCTGCGTTCCCCGCATGCGCACGCAAAAATCAAGTCGATCGACACCACCCAGGCCAGGCAGGCGCCCGGCGTGCTCGCCGTGCTCACCGGCGCGGACTGGGAAGCCTCGGGATACGGCGATCTGCCGGTGCCGAAGGGACCGAAGCGCCGTGACGGTTCGCCGCTCTACCGCCCCCGCTTCCCCGCGCTGGTGAAGGACCGGGTGCGCTGGGTCGGCGACTATGTGGCCTTCGTCATCGCGGAAACCGTGGCGCAGGCGACAGACGCCGCGGAACTGATCGAGGTCGATTACGAAATCCTGCCGGCGATCACCAGGACCGGCGACGCGGCGAAGGACGGTGCAGCGCTCGTATACGAAGACTGCCCGAACAATGTCTGCTTCGTGCATTTCGAGGGCGACAAGGACGCCGCCGATGCGGCGCTCGCGAAGGCCGACCACGTCATCAAGCAACACTTCGTCATTAATCGCGTCACCGCCGCGGCCATGGAGCCGCGTGGTTGCGTCGGCGTCTACGACAAGACGGAAGACCGCTACACGATCCATACAACGCTGCAACGGACGCACAATTTCCGCACGGAGATCGCGGAGTCGGTTCTCAAGCTGCCGGAAAGCAAGGTGCGCGTGATCGCCGGCGACATCGGCGGCAGTTTCGGCATGAAGTCCGCCGTCTACAACGAATGTGCGCTTGTCGTCTGGGGTGCAAAAGTTGTCGGCCGTCCGGTCAAGTGGGTGAGCACCCGCTCGGAGGCCTTCGTCAGCGATGCCCATGGCCGCGACAACGATACCGTGGCGGAACTCGCCCTCGACAAGAATGGAAAATTCGTCGGCCTGCGTGTGAAGACCTCTGTCAATCTCGGCGCCTATCTTCAGTCGTCGGGCAATGCCTTCGTCAGCAATCTCGGTTCGCTCGTCGGCGTCTACACCATTCCGGCCGCGCATGTGGACGTGACGGCCGTGTTCACCAACACCAATCCAACCCGGCCCTATCGCGGCAACGGCCGCCCCGAGGCCGCGTACGTGATCGAGCGGCTCGTCGATCTTGCGGCCGACGAACTCGACATCGATCCGGCGGAATTGCGCCGCCGCAACATGATTCCGGAAAGCGCCATCCCCTACAAATCCGCGTTGACGTTCAAATACGACAGCGGCGAATTCGAGAAGAACATGGACAAGGCGCTGAAGGTGGCCGACGTCGCCGGTTTTGCCAAACGGCGGGCTGAATCCAAGAAGAAGGGAAAGCTGCGCGGCCTCGGCATCTCCTATTCCATCGAGAAGGCGGCGGCGCCCGGATACGAAGGCGCCGAAATCCGCTTCGACCGGTCCGGCGCCGCGACGCTTTATTCCGGCAGCGTGACGCATGGCCAGGGCCACGAGACGGTGTTCAAGCAACTCGTCTGCGACAAGCTCGGCCTCGATCCGAAGGACGTGCAATACGTCCAGGGCGATACCGATCAGGTGTTCTTCGGCGAAGGCACCGGCGGATCGCGCACGGCCAGCATCTGCGGTTCGGCCTTCCTGATAGCGACCGACAGGATCACGGAAAAAGCCAAAGGCATCGCCGCAAAAATGCTCAAGGTCGATCCAAAAGACCTCAAATTCGACGAGGGCCTGTTTTCATCATCCGCGACCAACGAGACCATGACGGTCAAGGACATCGCCAAGGCCTCGATCAATGCCAAGAACCTGCCGGACGGATTCGAGCCCGGGCTGATCGCCACCGCGATCTATCAATGTCCCGCGGCCAATTTTCCCAACGGCACGCATATCTGCGAAGTCGAGATCGATCCGGAAACCGGCACGACGAAGATGCAGCGCTACAATGTCGTCGACGATGTCGGCACCGTGCTCAACCCGCTGTTGCTGCACGGCCAGGTCATCGGCGGCGTGGCGCAGGGCGTTGGCCAGATCCTCATGGAAGACATCTGCTTCGATACCGATTCAGGACAAAATCTGAGCGGCTCGTTCATGGATTACGCCATGCCGCGCGCCGACGATTTGAGTAATGTCCACGTCGACAGCGCGCCAGTGCCGACCAAGAACAACCTGCTCGGCTCGAAGGGTGCGGGCGAAGCGGGCTGCGTCGGCGCCATGCCGGCGGTCGCCAACGCCATCGTCGATGCGCTCTCCGAGTTCGGCATTCGCCACATCGAAATGCCGGCGACGCCGGAGCGCGTCTGGCGCGCGATTCAGGGGGCGAAGGGGCAAGCCGCGGCGGCGGAATAAGCTGTCGGCTTGATGCTATAAATCGAAGGGCGGAAGAGGTTTTCCTCTCCCGCCCTTCGATTTTTTCAAAATGCCCGTGATCGTCATTCGTAAAAATTATTTCGGGATCAGCGCCGCTTTCGTCTTTGCGACGATAGCGGGCGGAGTGGCGTAAAGCTTGGCGATCAAGGCCTGCAGGTCATCGCCATCAAGCGGATCGTCGATGTCGAGCTTGATCTTGGCAGCATCCGCCAGAAACTCCTTGTCCTTGGTCACGTCGGAAAATGCCTTGCGTAGCGCGGCAATGCGATCAGCCGGCACGTCCGGCCCGGCGACATAGGGCCGTCCGAAAGTAGGCTGGGCGTAGATCAATTCCATGATCTGGCGCTGTTCGTTGGTCTTGGCGAAGCTGATGGTCAAGGGCGCGCCGAGCTTGGCGATAGCCGGATTGGCCTTGAGATTTTCCTGCGCCAGCACACGCACGACCTTGTCGCGAAGCCAGTTCGCATGGGCGGTCGTCACCGTCGACCAGCCGACGCCGCACGTGCCCTGCACCTCGCCGTTCTCGATGGCGAGCGAAATCTGGCTGCTGCCCGGATAGCCGCGCACGACCTTGAATTTCGTTCCCAGCACGTTGTTGAGCAGGGTCGGGAAATCGACCGTCGATCCGCCGCCGCCGCTCGCGCCGAGCGTGATCTGCTTCGTGAAGGCCTCGGAGAAGTTTTTTATCGGCGCGTCATTGCGCACGATGCAGACATAGGAATCGCTGTTGGCGCTGCCGATGTAGTTCAGTTTTGCCGGCTCGTATTTGACGTGCACATTGTCTTGCAGGAGCGGCTGCATGATCGCGCCGGGGAAGATCGCGCCGAACGCGGTGCCGTCCTTCGGCCCCGCATTGTAGAGAAACTGCGTCAGGGTGATGCTGCCGGCGCCGGGCATATTCTGCACCACCAGCGACGGATGGCCGGGAATGTAGCGACCGATGTGGCGCGCGATCAGCCGGCCGTAAAGATCGTAGCCGCCACCCGATGTCGAGCCGACATACAGCGTGATGGTCTTGCCCTTGTAGAAATCCGCAACCTTATCTTGCGCCGCCACCGGCGAAGCAAGGACACAGACCGCGGCAAAGCCGGCAAGAAGCGCGAATCCGGTCCGCTCCCGCCTGCCGCAGATCTCTATCGATGAGTTACGCATAAAATCCTCCCTGAGTATCGCACCGCGTGTGTCCGCGGCTTAATGTCCCCACACCTCTTCGGCCGTCTGCGCGACCACTTCGAGCTTCCGCCGCTGCTCATCTTCGCTCAAAAGATTGCCGACGACATCGGACGCAAAGCCGCACTGTGGGCTGATCGCGAGCTGCTCGAGCGGGATGAATTTGGTCGCTTCCTCGATGCGGCGCTTGAGATGGTCCTTGGTTTCGAGTTCCGGCACCTTGGTGCTGACGAGGCCCAAAACCACAGTCTTGCCCTTGGGCATGAAGCGCAGCGGCTCAAAACTGCCGGCGCGCGGCGTGTCGTATTCGAGCAGGAAACGCTGGTGCGGCAGGTCGTTGAACAGGCGTTCGGCGATTTCGTCGTATTTTCCCTCGCGATGCCACATGCTGCGCTGATTGCCACGGCAGAGATGGATGCCGAAGGTCACGCCATCGAAATTGCGCACGATGTCGCCTTCCGCCTTGATCGAACGCGCAAAGTTCTCCATCGGGTCCTCGCCGCGCGCCCGCATCCGTTCGAGCGAGGGCGGATCGACATAGGCCGTGAACCCTGGCGCATCGATCTGCACATAACGGCAGCCGGCGTCGACGAGGCCGCCCACCATTTCACGCTCGATCGAGACGACGTCGGCAACGAAAGCATCGATGTCGGGGTAAATCTCTTTCGAATGTTCGTAGTCGAAGCGCTGCGCGATGCGGTCGGCGCCGATCAGCGTGACCTTGAGCGGCTTTTTCGCGCGCGAACTGCCGGCCTTGTATTCGGCGAGCGGAACGTTCTTTTCAAGCTTGAGGCGCTGCTTGACCGGGCGGCGATGCGAAATCGCCGTACCGTGATGCTCCATTTGCGGAATGTCCCAGCGGCGCAGCGGGGACGCGCCTTCGACGCGATCCTCATAGACCTTGAGATTGGATTCTTTCGCATCGAAGCCGGACACGGCGACGCCAAAGCTGTCCTGGAAATTGAGACGGCGCATTTCGCCATCGGTCACGACATCGAGGCCGGCCTGCTCCTGCACGCGGATGGCGTGGTCGACCGCTTCGTCCTCGATGACGCGGTAGGCGGCCGCGTCGATCTTGCCCGCGTCGAGGTCCGCCCGCGCCTTCTTCAGTTTCTCCGGCCGCAACAGGCTGCCGACGACGTCGGTGCGGATGGTATCGAGTGCGGCCATGGGATGTCCTTCCTTGCTTGATTTGGCGCCCATTGAAAGCAAAAAAAGCGCAGAGGCAACAGGCAAATGCCAGCCGACGCACGGCCCTGTTCCACCGCGCGCGGCGGGGGCCGGGAAGCCGAAGGCTCAGTTCAGATGCAGCCGGTCGGCCAGGAATTTCGCCGCCTGGGCCGGCGTTTTCTTGTCGGCATTGCGATCAACCAGATAATTCGCCTCGCGCATTGCCGCGACGGGGATGGCGCCGATCAAAGGCATCAGCGCCTGTTTGAGGCGCGCGTCATCGGCGCGGCGCGGCGACAACAGGACAACCGCGTCATACGATGGGATCGCGTGCTTGGGATCGGTCAGCACCGTGAGCTTTTGCGCCGCGATCCGCCCGTCGCTGGAAAACGCGGAGATGACATCCACGGTGCCGTCCTGCAGCGCACGATACATGAAGGTCGGATTGAACGAGCGTTGGCTCGCGAATTTCAGACCATAAGCATCACGCAAGGCGGCCCATTCTGGACGGCTCAAGAATTCCAGATCGCTGCCGAGCGCAAGCTGCGGCGCTTTTGGCACAAGATCAGCGATGCTCTTGACATTCAGCGCTGCCGCACGCTCGCCGCGCATCGCCAGAACATAGGCATTCTCGAAGCCAAGACGGCCGAGCACGGTGACGCCGTAACGCTCTTTCATCCAGCGCGTGATCTCGCCAAGCATGTCATCGGCGGGCGGCGTGTCGTGGCGCTGCATGACGTTGGCCCATAGCGTGCCGGAATAATCGACATAGACGTCGATATCGCCGGCAGCGAGCGCGCGAAAGATCACCGCCGAGCCAAGCCCCTGCTGCTTTTCGACAACCGCGCCTGTGGCCGCAAGACGCGCGCCGATGAGTTCGGCGAGAATGTATTGTTCGCTGAAATTTTTCGCGCCGACGACATAGACCGATTTCTGCGCCGCCTCCTGGCCGCGCGCGAGCGGCGCCAAGGCCAGCGCCGTTCCCGCAAGCAGCCCCAGCGCACCGGCCAGCACATAGCGGCGGTCGCGGCGCGCCAGCCCGGTCTCGATGAGGCCGAGCAGCAGGTCGGCGATAAGCGCCAGTCCGACCGCGGCGAAGCAGCCGGTGAGGACGGAAATCCAGTTCTCGGTCTGCAAGCCGGAGAAAATGAAGTTGCCCAAACTCGTCTGGCCGACCGTGGTCGACAGCGTCGCGGCGCCGATCGTCCATACCGCCGCCGTGCGGATGCCGGCCATGATGACCGGCGCGGCCAAAGGCACCTCGACCTGCCAGAGCTTCTGCCCCGGCGTCATGCCAACGGCGTCAGCCGCCTCGCCTGCCGCCGCATCGATGCCGGTCAGCCCGGTGACGGTGTTGCGGACGATCGGCAGCATCGCATAGAGCGTCAGCGCCAGCAGCGCCGGCAGAAAGCCGAGCGCGGGAATCGAAAACCCGGCAAGTTTTAAGGCAAGCGCCGACAGCGCGAGCAGCAAGGGATAGAATAGAGCGAGTAATGCCAGCCCAGGAATCGTCTGGATCAGGCTGACCACCGCAAGGATCGGCCAGCGCGCACGCTCGCGGCGCACCGCGAGCCACGCCAGCGGCAGGCTGACCGCGATCGCCGCAGCCAGCGCGGCAACGCTCAGGATGACATGCTGCGAGAGATAACGCGGCAGCAGCGCAAGTGCGGCGGCGACGCGCTCATCCATCGCGCTCACCAATCCCGTCGCCCGGCCCTGACCTGTTTCGCGGCGCGGCCGGTCCGGCGTGCGACAGATCCGCGATGCGTGCGGCCTGCCGGCGCGGCATATCCATCAGGGCCCGCACGCCATCGGGCTGATCATCGGCCAGCAACTCCTGCGGCGTGCCTTGCGCGAGAATGCGACCCTTCTGCATGATGACGATCCGGTCGGCGAGCAGCAGCGCCTCCTGAATGTCGTGCGTCACCATCAGCGTGGTGAGGCCGAGACGCGCGTGGATGTCGCGATAGGCGGCTCCAAGCGCGTCACGTGTGACCGGATCGAGCGCGCCGAACGGTTCGTCCATCAGCACCAGCTTGGGCTTTGCCGCGAGCGCGCGCGCCACGCCGACCCGCTGCTGCTCGCCGCCGGAGAGCGCGGAGGGAAAGCGTGGCGCGTAGGTCTGCGGCAGGGCGACGAGGTCGAGCAATTCACGCACCCGCGCGGCGATGTCATCCTTCGCCCAGCCAAGCAGGCGCGGCGTGATCGCGATGTTCTCCGCAACAGTCATGTGCGGAAACAGGCCGATACCCTGGAAGACATAACCGATGCGGCGGCGCAAACCGACCGGATCGATGTGCGCGACCTCTTCTCCACCGACCGACACGCGACCCGCGTCCACGTCGATAAGCCGATTCACGGTCTTGAGCAGCGTCGTCTTGCCGGAGCCGGAACCGCCGACGATGGCGATGAACGTGCCTTCCGGCACGCGCAGGTTGATGCCTTGGATCGCAAACGACGCATCCGTGTCGCTTGCTCTTTGGTCGCGCGCGTTCTGGCCGCGAGAGTCCTGACGGCGAGAATCTTGACGGCGAGAAGTTTGGCGATACGACTTGGTGACGCCGGCGATGTCGATCATCGCGCTGTTCGTCACCGCATCGTCCGCTCCGCCCGTCAATTGAGGTCGAAGCGCCAGGCGCTCTTGTGGCGCACCGTCACCTTGGCCGCCTCGTCCACGGTGCGCACGCCGACATGCTGGAATTCGGTCTTCAACTCGTCGGCGAACATCTCGATCATGTGACGCGCGCCATCGGAGCCGAGCGCGCCGAGCGAATAAAGATATGGCCGGCCGGCGAACGTGAATTTTGCGCCAAGCGCGAGCGCACGCACCATATCGAGGCCACCGCGGATGCCGCTGTCGATCATCACGGTGGCCTTCGACCCGACCGCCGAAACGATGGCCGGCAGGATGTCGATCGAAGCCGGCGCGCCGTCGAAATGGCGGCCGCCATGGTTCGATACGATAAGGCCGTCGACGCCGAGCGACACCAGACGCTCCGCGTCCGCCGGATGCAGCACGCCCTTGACCACGAACGGCTTCTTCCAGCGGTCGCGCAGGCGCGCGAGTTCGTCGAACGTATGGCTGCCGGTCGAGTTGATGCGCATCAGCTTGCCGGTCGAGTCGCGCGTCGCCGGGCCTTTGACATAAGGCACAAGGTTTTCCGTGCGCAGCATGCCGTTCCGCCACAATTGCAGCGCCCAGAGCGGCGACGATGCAACCTGGAAGAAAATGCGCGGCCCGATGCGAAACGGCACGCGGACATCGTTGCGGATGTCGCGCGGGCGCTTCGACTTGCCGGCGCTGTCGATGGTCGGCACCAACACATTGGCACCGGCTTCCTCGGCGCGGCGCACAAGGTCGTAAGTGATGGCATGGTTGTTCTCGGAGAAACGATAAAGCTGGAACCAGAACACGTCCGGCGCGATTTTCGCGATCTCCTCGATGGAGGCGCTCGCCGGCGTCGCCAGCACATAGGGGATTTTGCGCCGCTGCGCTTCACGCGCGAGGGTTTTCTCGGCGCCCGGCCACATCAGCCCGCCGGAGCCCATGGGCGAGATGCCGAACGGCGCCGCATAGCGCTTGCCGAAGAGTTCGACCTCGGTGCTGATGCCTTTGGTGTCGACGCAGTAATGCGGCAGCACCTCGATGCCGGCCAGTGAATCGCTGTTACGCGCGACGCAGATCTCGTCATTGGCGCTGCCATCGACGAAATCGAAAGCGAAACGCGGCACGCGCCAGCGCGCCCGCCGGCGCAGCATGTCGATGGTCGGATAACTGCGGCGCAATTTCCGGAATTTTTCCGCTTCAGGATCGGCCTGCGGCTTGGTCGTGGCCGGCACGCCGGCATTTTTCGACACGATTTCCTCAATCGCCGGGTTTTGCGTCATGGTTTCTTGCGCCACGGTATCCTCGTCTGCGTTTCTGTTCTTGTTGAGCGAGCCGAGAAGGCTTCCCTGGCGACGAGCCTAAAGCATTTTATCGTTCATTGGAAACCGCTGTCAGGCGGTCCGGCCCCGTGCCGCCTTGCCGAGAAGTTTTACGATGCGGTCCGGCGTGATCGGCGCCTCGCTGATGATCACGCCGAACGGCGTGAGCGCATTCTCCACCGCCGACAGCAGCGCGGCGATGGCGGGAATGGTGCCGCCCTCGCCCGCGCCCTTCACCCCGAGCGGATTGAGCGGGCTCGGCGTCTCCATGTGGAGGATCTCGACATTCGGCGACTCGGTCGAGGTCGGCAGCAGGTATTCGCCAAAGTGCGTCGAAACCGGCTGCGCGTTCTCGTCATAGACCATGCGCTCGAAGAAGGCGTTGCCGACGCCATGAACAACGCCGCCGACGACCTGGCCCTCGACCACCATCGGATTGATCACCGTGCCGCAGTCGTGCATCACGATGTAGCGCAGGATCGTGACGTTGCCGGTCTCGATGTCGACCTCGACTTCGGCGACATGGGTGCCGTTGGAATAGGTCGACTGATCCGGCGTGAAGTGGCTCGTGGCTTCGAGGCCCGGCGTGAGCCCACCGGCCATGGAATAGCCCGGCATGCCGACGGCGCGTGCGGCGATGTCCTTGAAGCTGCGGGTGAGATCGGAGCCGGCAACTTTTGCGTGGCCGTTTTCCAGCACCACGTCCTCGGCCGCGACCTCCATCATCTCGGCAGCGAATTGCTTGATCTTGTGCGACAGTTCGATGGAAGCGAGATGCACCGACGAGCCGGCATTGACCGCCGTGCGCGCGGCGAATGAACCGACGCCGAGCGCAGTGGCGGCCGTATCGGCCGTCACGATGGTCACATCGTCCGGCGTGCAGCCAAATTGATCGGCGGCGATCTGCGCCAATGTCGTCTTGTGCGACTGCCCCTGCGGCGTCGCGCCGGTGTAAACGGTGATCTTGCCGCTGGTGGAAACCCGTGCGGTTGCGCTCTCGTAAGGACCGAGTCCCGTTGCTTCGACGGCGTTGGCGAAGCCGAGACCGATATAGCGGCCTTGTTTACGCGCCGCCTCCTGCCGCGTGGCGAAATCGTCGTAGCCGGCAGCCGCGAGCGCCTTCTCCTGACAGACCGGATAATCACCACTGTCGTATGTGACGGGGCGGCCGTCGCGGAAAATGATGCCGACCTTGTAGGGCATCTGCTCCGGCGTGATGAAATTGCGGCGGCGCACCTCGGCGCGGTCGAGCTTCATCTGCCGCGCGACGCTATCCATCAGCCGCTCCATGGTGACGACGGCTTCCGGGCGGCCGGCGCCACGCACCGGCGAGGTTGCGACCTTGTTGGTGAACATCACCGACACATCGAGCTTGTAGGCCGGTATCACATAAGGCCCGGGCACGGTCGTCGCCGCGATCCACGGCAGCACCACCCCCCACGGAATATAGGCGCCGGCGTCATGGATCAGCTTGCCGCGCACGCCAAGGATTTTTGCATCCTTGTCGACGGCGATTTCCATGTCCCAGTACTGATCGCGTTCCTGTTGCGTCGACAGGAAATTCTCGTGGCGGTCCTCGATCCACTTCACCGGCCGGCGCAGCGCCATCGCACACGCGGCGAGAGCGCCGTATTCTGCATAAAAACTGCCCTTGGGGCCAAAGCCACCACCGACATCCGGCGTGACGATGCGCAACTGATGATCCGCCCAGTCGAACAGGTCGAGCAATACGCGCTTGTGACGATGCGGTCCTTGCGAGGACACATAGATGGTCAGCGAATCCGCGGCCGGATCGGGCGCAGCGATCATGCCGCGGCATTCCATGAAGAACGGGCCGCCGCGATGCTGGAAAATCTGTTCGCGAAAGACATGCGCGGCCTTGGCGAAGGCTGCGTCAGTGTCGCCGACGCTGATCGGAATGAAGGCGGCGAGATTCGAGGTCGCATCGGTATGAACGAGCGGCGCGCCGGGCTTCAATGCATCGGCGCAATCGGATGCGGCACTCAGCACCTCGTAATCGATGTCGACCAGTCCCGCAGCATCCTCGGCGAGATACCGGCTGTCAGCAACGACAATGGCGATCGGCTCGCCCACATAGCAGGCTTCGTCGCGCGCGAGGCAGTGCTGCATATAAACCTGCTTGATCGCCGGGCTCGGCACGAGCAGCGGGATAGTCTGCTTCTGCAGGCTCTCGGGCATATCCGCAAAAGTGTACACCGCATGCACGCCGGGCAGCGCCAGCGCCGCGCTCTTGTCGATCGTGCGGAAACGCGCATGGGCATGCGGACTGCGCAGCACATAGCCGTAAAGCATTCCGGGCAGCTTGATGTCGTCGACATAGCGTCCCTTGCCGGTGAGGAAGGCGGGGTCTTCCTTGCGCTTGACGCTGGCGCCGAACCATTTTGCCCCCATCACGCCGCTCCCTTCTGGTCGCGGATGACGCGCGCGGCTTCTAACGTAGAGGCGACGATCGACTGATAGCCGGTGCAACGGCAGATGTTGCCGGAAATGGCATCGCGAATTTCGGTCTCGGTCGGATCGTCGTTATGGGCCAGAAACTCCGTCAAGGTCGTGAGCATGCCGGGCGTGCAGAAGCCGCATTGCAGGCCGTGATTATTCCAGAACGCCTGCTGCAACGGGCTGAGCGCATTACCGTTGGCAAGGCCCTCCACCGTGGTGATGGATTTGCCCGCAGCCTGCACCGCAAGCATCAGGCAGGATCGCATGCTCATGCCATCGACCAGCACGGTACACGCGCCGCACACGCCATGTTCGCAACCGAAATGCGTACCGGTCAATTCGAGTTCGATACGCAGGAAATCACCCAGCGTCATCCGCGTCGGCACCGTGCGCTCGACAGGCCGGCCATTGACCTGAAGACGGATGGTGCGTTGATCGATGGTCGTATCCGTCATGCCGCGAGCCTTTCCGCGCCGCGCTTCGTCGCACGTTCGAGCGCGCGATAGGTGAGAATGCGCGCAAGGTGCTGGCGGTAGTCGCCGCTCACATAGATGTCGCTCATGGCTTCCAGCTTTTCGGATTCTGCGGCAGCGGCGCGGAACGTCTCATGGCTGGGCATCTCGCCGATCAGCGCCTGCTCGGCGGCGGTCACACGGACGGGACCGGGGCCGAGACCCGACACGCACACGGCCGCGCGCGCGATGGCGCCGGCTTTGTCGAGGGTGACGAGGCAGCTCACGGCGGCGATGGCAAAATCGCCGTGCCGGCGGGCAAATTCTTCGAACGCAAAACCGTGACCTTGCGGCCACAGCGGCAGCGCGATGGCCGACAACACTTCACCCGGCTCGAGCGCGTTGGTCATGATGCCGTCGACCCAATCCTGCGCCGCGATCTCGCGTGTCCCGCCGCTGCGCGCCGCCGTCAGCGTGCCCTCGTGCAACACTGTCATATTGAGCAATTCGGCTGACGGATCGAGATGACACAGGGAGCCGCCGAACGTGCCGCGGTTGCGGGTCTGGCGGTGGCCGACATGCATCAGCGCCTCATGCACGATAGGCAGCACGCGCCGCACGTCGGCAGAAAATTCCAACTCGCGCTGGCGCGTCATGGCGCCGAAGCGCACCGCATCGCTTGCGCACTGAATGTAGGACAGCGGCGCGATGCGGTTGAGATCGATGACGTGGTCCGGATTGGCGACCCGGAAATTCATCATCGGCATCAGTGACTGTCCGCCGGCGAGCAGCACGGCATTATCGAGACGGCCGTACAGTTCTGTCGCCTCGTCGAGCGTCGTCGGATCATGATAGATGAAATACGGAGGCTTCATTACGAATTGCAGCTTCTTTGCTGGGCCGTGCGGCGTGAAGGGTCAAACAATCCCGTCATGATTTTCCGCCGGGTGGCCTCTCCACGGAACGCGTCGAGGTTTCCGCCTTGAGGCCGGAACGTTGGCGCTTGAGCGTCTCAAGCCCGCTCGCCTCCCAGTCGCCCTTGACGGCGTTCTGCGCAAAACGCTCCCAGTCGTCGCCCCATTTGCCGAGTTCGTAGCCGTACCACGGCGACGGCACCTTGACCGCCGGAAGGCCGAGTTCCTTCCATATGGTCAGCGCCTCTTCCATGAATTCCTTCTTCGGCAGCGCGAGCGGCGCCATCAGCGTCTTGCGCGTGGCATCGACGAGCAGCGCCGAATCCGTCTTGCCGTCGCCGTATTGCGCGCCCTGCCCGCCGCCGCGAATGGGCAGCACCAGCGTGTCTTCCTTCGGATTGCAGCGGTAGGCCATCGACCACAGCACGGCATCGACCGACGACGGATCGACGTCGTCGCTCACCGCAATGACGATCTTGCCGCAGGCGGTGATGAACGACGAGGTGGCCTGCAGCGCGCGCCAGACTTCCGTCTGCGGCGCGCCATATTCGAATTGCAGGAAGATCACAGGCCGCAGATTGGTCAGCGGCTCGTGCATGACGACGCGCTTGATGCCCTTGATGCCCAGCGTGTTCTTCAGATGCGAGAAGAACAGCGGCTCATAGGCGACCTTCTTGATCACGCTCGATTCGCTCGGCGTCACCTGGCTGATGATGGCGTTGAAGATCGCATCACGACGATGGGTGATGGCGGTGACCGTCATCGGCATGTTGAAGGCTTCGAGCGCGACATAGCCGTTGCTTTCGCCGAACGGCGCTTCCGGCTCAAGAACGTCCGGTTCGATAAAACCTTCGATGACGATTTCCGCGCTCGCTGGCACCAGCAGATCGTTGGTCTTGCACTTGACCATCTCGATCGGTGCGCCGGCAAGGCCGCCGGCGACGGCATATTCGTCGAGATCCTTGGCTAGTTTCTGCGGTGAGGTGAAAACGACGACGGGCGCCGCGCCGATGACGATGGAGATCGGCATGCGTTCCTTGCGTTCGCAATATTTCTGCCAGTGCGTCCAACCACCGGCGCCGCCTGGACGCGCGACCATGCGCACCACGACGCGATCCGTCGCCTTGAGCGCGGCGCGATACATGCCGGTGTTCTGGATGCCGTTTTCCGGATCGCGTGTCACGCAGAGCGTGGCGGTGAGATAGGGCGCGGAATCATATCCCGGCGTGGAGACCGGCACCGGAAGCATCGCGACGCCGCCGCCCGGCTTCTTCAGGTCGTCGCCTGTGATCACGACCTCCTGGCAGGCGCCCGCGTTCACCGTTACCGGCGGAATCGGATTGGCGACCGCATTCATCCACGCCGCGCCGATGTCCTCCACCGGACGGCCCATGCCCATGGCGTAGATTTGCGGCGAGGACGCGAGCGCGCCAAGCAGCACCGGCATGTCATAACGCTTGCCCTTGGCATCGACGACATTGGTGAACAGGAAGGCCTTGCGGTCAGCCTCGGGAATGCCGCCGATGAACTGCCAGCGCACCAGCGGATGCAACTGCGTGTCCTTGTTGATGGGGCGATCGATCTTGACCAGAAGCCCGGCCGCTTCCAGCGCTGCCAGATGCGCATGCAGATCACGTGGCGGCGCGACGGCGCGTCCAGCGGCGGAAGACGCAATGGTATCCAACATGATCTCTCCCTTTCGTGCGGCCCCCGCACAACTAACCTATCGGTCCTGGCGACGGCCGCCGTCAACCATCCGAGGGCCGGTCCATCGTGAAAATGTTCTCGGCGGACACCTGCGCATAGTCTCGATAGCCGAGCCGCGCAATCATGTGCATGGCGCCGGTATCGACGATGCCGTCCTTGATCTTTGTGTCGTCGATATAGATGCCGACGACGAGACCGAACACCACCGCGTGCACCTTGCCGTCGCTCTTAAGTTCAACGGTCTGGACATATTTACATTCGAGCGCCGCCGGACTTTCCGCGACGCGCGGCGGCTTGACGAAGCGTGACGGCGCAGGCGTCAAACCCGACAGCGCGAATTCATCGACGTCCGGCGCCACGGCGGACGAACTGATGTTCATCTTGTCCTTGAGCCCGAACGTGGCAACGGAACAGACGAACTCGCCGGTTTCCTCGGCGTTGCGGCGGCTGTCCTTGTTGCCGCTCGACGAAAACATCACATGCGCCGGCTTTTCCGATACCGCATTGAAAAAGCTGTACGGCGACAGATTGAGCACGCCGGTGCGGCTCACCGTCGAAATCCAGCCGATCGGCCGCGGCGCCACGAGCGCCTTGAGCGGATCATAGCGCAGGCCGTGTTCGTTCTTGATGGCGTCGTAAAACATCGCGATGTTTTCGCGTCCTTGTCGCGTTTTGTCGTCAGGCTACTTGTATATCGCTTGCGCACGGGCGACGAGCGGCGCGGGGATCGTATCGAGTTCGGCAATCTGCTTCTGCAGATCTTCGCCGGTCATCGCGTCGACTTCGCCGTGGACCGCGATGAGGTCCTTCACGAAGGCCGGATCCTTGATCATCTTGTCGAAGGCGCGGCGTAGAGCCGCGACGCGATCCGCCGGCACCTCGGGCGCGGTGAAATAGGCTTTGCCCACTTCCGCAGCACTCATGATCAGCCGCATAACGGCGCGATCGTCGTCGTTTGTCGCCAATTCCACTGAGGTCGGTACATTCTGCAAGTCCGGATGCCGCTTGAGACTGTGCTGGACGAGAATGCGGATGTCGCCGTTCTTCGTCCAATCGGAATGTACCGCCTGCACGGCCTCCCACGTGGTCGAATGGCCTTCGACCTCGCCACGCTGCATCGCGAGCATCGCCTCGGCGGATCCCTTGTAACCCATGACGAGTTTGAACTTGGTTTTCAGCACCTCGTTCATGACGTTGGGATAGAGCGCCACGGTTGAGGCTGCGCCGGTCGCGCCGAGCGTCACTTCATGTTGCATGGCATCCTGGATCGTCATGATCTTCGACGTCTTCCAGACGAATGTGACATTGGCCGACGCCGCAATGCGTCCGATCCAGTTGAATTTCGACGGATCGTAGCGCACCTGACTTTGGCCGATCTTGGCTTCGAGCGGAATGCCCTGCGACACCGCCGCGAGCATGGTGCCGTCCTTCGGCGCGGTGTTGGCCATGTAATTGGCGGCAACCAGACTGCCCGCGCCGGGCATGTTCTGCGATATCACCGTCGGCGAACCGGGAATGAAGCGGCCGATGTGTTTCGCCACGATGCGCGCATAGATGTCGTTGCTGCCGCCCGGCGGATAGCCGATGACCATGCGCATGGTCTTGCCGGCATAGAAGGCGGCGACGTCTTCGGCCTGCGCCGGCGCGGCAATGACGGCAGTCGCGACAACGGCGAGAACCGCAAAGCGGGTAGCGATGGTCAACGACAGGCGTGTCATGGTCTGCTCTCTCGCGCTTTCTCTTAAAGATGCTATTTGACGAAAATCATCGCGTCGGCTGCAAAAGAATCTTGCCGATGTGGCGGCTCGTCTCCAGCCTGCGATGCGCCTCGGCTGCTTCGTTGAGCGGAAACACCGAGTCGATCACCGGCTTCACCGCCGTACCGATCGCCGGCCAGACGCGCTCCTTGAGAGCGGCAGCGATTTTCAGTTTTCGTTCAAGCGGAAGCGGTCGCAGCAACGATCCGCTGACGACGGCGCGCTTCTCCATGATGAGCCGCAACGGCGACGACCATGCGGGGGCCTGACCCGAAATATGCATGATGCGTCCGTCCATGGCGACCGCCGCAAGGTTGCGTTCGGCATAGATGCCGCCGACCATGTCGAGGATGACATCCGCGCCATGTCCGCCGGTTGCCTCCTGCACGGCCGCGACAAAATCCTCGCTGCGATAATTGACGGCACGGTCGGCGCCGAAGCTTTCGCAGGCCGCGCGCTTCTCATCCGATCCCGCCGTCGCGATGACCCGCGCACCGAGAAGCTTTGCCACCTGGATCGTCAGCGATCCGACGCCGCTGGTGCCGCCATGCACCAGCAGCCAGTTGCCTGCAGAAAGCCGGCCGAGTTCGACCACGTTGAACCAGCAGGTGAACAATCCTTCCGGCAGCCCGGCGCTCTCGCGCAGCGTCTGGCCCTTTGGCCGTGCGAGCGCGAGCCCGTTTTCCGCGATGCTGTAATCGGCGTAACCGCCGCCATTGATCAGCGCGCACACCTCCTCGCCGACGCGCAAGGGCGACACGCCGTCGCCGACGGCGACGATCTTGCCGCTCACTTCGAGACCAAACACGTCGGTCGCGCCTTTCGGGGGCACGCCGCGCGTGCGCTGCCCGATATCGTGGCGATTGACGCCCGCATAAGCGGTGGCGATGAGCACTTGGCCCGGTCCGGGCGTCGGCGTCGGGCGCGTCACCAGAGTGAGCACATCGGCTCCGCCGGGTCCGCTCGGGACGACCGCTCGCATGTCTTTGGAAATCACAGGCGTTGTCGTTTCAGGTGTTGTCATTGCAGGTCTTGTCATTGAATGGCGAGAAGCGCTGCCGCTTCCTTCTTGACCGGCTCCGGCGTGGCCGCCGCAGCCTTGACCAAAGCAGTGAGCTTATCAGGCCCGGTCGGCACGACGTCGAACCCGGCTTGCTCGACCTGCTTCTTGAATTCCGGATCGGCAATCACGGCAGCGAACGCCTTCTGCAGGATGCTCACCCGCTCGTGCGGCACTTCGGGCGCCACCCAATAGGCATAGCCGATGGCCGTGGGCAGCGTCGCGAGATCGACGATCTGCTTCTGCTTTTCCGTCGTCGTCAGTTCGCCAAGCACCGGCACGTCGGGCAGGCTCTTGTCGCGTTCGAAACCGATCTGCACGAGAAAATTGATCTTCTTGTCGCGAATCCATTCGGCGTTGCGCGCGAACAGGCTGTTGAGATTGGCGCCGGAATGTCCGGCGATCTCGCCTTTCTCCATGGCGAGATCGAGCGAATTGCTCCCCGTGTAGCCGGCGATCAACTTGAATTTCGTGCTGATCACCGCGTTCGCGACCGCCGGATAGATGTATGAGGTCGATGCCGGACCGCCGGTGCCGAACGGCACCTCCTGCTTCTTGGCATCATCGATCGTCTTGATCCCCGATGTGTGCCAGGTGATGATGGAATTGTTCGAATGGGTGGCGCTGATCAGCCATTGCAGCTTGGTGGCATCGAAGCGCGCATTCTTGCCGCCGAGCATTTGATAAGGCAGCAAGGACGCGTTCACGCAGGCTATTTCCGTGCCGTCCTTCGGTGCGACCACCGCCACGTTGTTCGCCGCGCGCAGACCGCCGGCCTGACCCATATTCGACACGATCACCGTGGGATGTCCGGGGATATGGTCGGGCAGAAAACGTGCCACAATCCGCGAATACAGATCGTAACCGCCGCCCGGCCCGAAGCCGACGAGAATCGTGATCGTCTTGCCGCTGAAGGATTCGTCCGTGGCGCGGGACGCAGCCGGGCTTAACGCGAAAACCGCTGCCGCGGTGAGGCCGAGTAAACCCTTGCGCATGATCCTCCCCCTGCAACACGTCGCACGGCTGCAACTGTCTCATTCCAGTCGTGGAATTCAACCGTCCGTCCGCAACCCGGCAGAAGGGGTGGCTCCCCGCAGGAAAAAGCGCGCCAAGCGTTCTTTATAGCCGAACATAAATCTCGCATCCGCAGGCTAGCTTGCGCATACTGGCGAGACAAGCCTATTCTCCTTTTCACCCCGTGGGTGCTCTGACTTCCTTTGCGCCGCCTTGTCGCAAAAGAGCGGATATGCCATTACCACTCAAACAATCGTTCGATCGGACCGAACACTGATGAGACAACCCAACGCCTCGCGCGCAACGGCATCGCGCGACCGTCACGCCGCACTCGCGCCCGAAAAGCGCAAGCGCGAACCGCTGGCGCGCGGGCTCTCCCTCATCCGCTGGGCACTCGACACGCGCACCGAAGAGATCGGCGTCCGCGCGGCGGCAGACGCGCTGAAGATCGCGCCGAGCACGGCCCACAGCCTCATGAGTTCGCTGGTCGCTGAAGGATTTTTGCGCCGCAACGCCAATGCGACCTACGGCCTCGGCCACGAACTGCTGATGCTCGCGCACAAGGCCGCGGACCGTCTTCCGCTGAGCCGGATCGCGTTGCCGCACATGCGGACGCTTGTCGCGCACTGCAACGAGGCTGCATTCCTTAACGTCTATAATCCGGATCGCCAGGAATTTTTCGCCGTTGCCAACGTGGAATCGACCCAGGTGCTGCGTTACGTAGTCGAGATGAACAAGTGGAAGCCGGTCTATGTCAGCGCCGGCGGCTGGGCGATCATGGCGCATCTGCCAAAAGCCGATCGCGACGAGATTTGCGCGCGCACCAAGCTGAAGCCGCTGACGCCCTTCTCCATTACCGATCCCGAAGAACTCGAAAAGCAGTTGGCCATCGTGCGCGCGCGCGGTTATGCCCTCTCGCACAGCCAGCGCATTCCGGGCGCGGTCGGGCTGTCGGCACCGCTGGTCGACCCGAGTGGGCATGTTCTCGGCGGCATCGGTATTTCGTTGCCGGAAACGCGATTCAAGTCAGACAGCGAAGGCGAACTGTCGCGTTTGCTGCTGGCCTGCACGAGCGCCATCTGCCGCGGCATCCGCGACGGCAACGGTTAGGCCGGCGCAGCTTCCTTCAATCGCGACCGCAGCATCGCGAGCACGGCCGCCTCCTCCCCCTCCAGTGCCGTCAGGTTGTCGCGCAATTCATGCTCGACCGTCTTCTTGATCCGCAGGCGCAGCTTGCCGTCGAGATAGGAGGTCAGGATTTCCGGATGGACATAGCACTTGCGGCATACGGTCGGCGTGTTGCCGAGCCGCTTGGCGACACGTTCGATCGCAGCCCGCACGTTGCGTTTCGCCTCCGCCGCGGAATCGAAGGATTTGACTTCATCGAGCGCGAGCGCCGCCAGAACCGTTCCAGCCCATGTGCGAAAGTCCTTGGCCGTGATGTCCGCGCCGGTGATCTCTTTCAGATACGCGTTGACGTCATTTGAATTGATCGCCTGCCGCTTTCCGTCCTCATCAAGATATTGCAGCAGATCCTGCCCCGGCAGGTCCTGACACGTCTTGATGATTTTTGCGACGCGCCGGTCGCGCACGCGCAGTTGCCATTCCTTTCCGCTCTTGCCGGTGAAGTGAAACCGCACCTCGGTGCCGTTCACGTCGACATGGCGCGTCTTCAGCGTGGTCAGGCCGTAGCTTTTGTTCTGCTTCGCATAGTCGTCGTTGCCGATGCGGATCAGGGTCGTCTCAAGGAGATGGACGACGGTCGCCAGCACCTTGCGGCGCGGCAGTCCGCGCAAGGCCATGTCTTCCTCGACTGTCGACCTGATGCCGGGGAGAAGCTGCGCGAAGCCGATGACGTGCTCGTATTTCGTGCTCTCGCGCGCTTCGCGATATTCCTGATGATAGCGATATTGCTTGCGGCCTTTGGCATCGCGACCGGTCGCCTGGATGTGGCCATTGGCAGTTGGACAGATCCACACATCCGTCCATGCCGGAGGGATGGCCAATTTGCGAATGCGCTTGATCACGTATCTATCAGCGATCCGCGATCCGTTCGGTTGCTGATAGGAAAAGCCCGTGCCGCTCTTGCGCCGCCGGATGCCCGGGGATTCGTCCGATACATAACGCAGGCCGACGGACTCGGCCGCATCCTTCGGATCGACGATTGTCAGCGTGTCGCCAACGGCATCCAACACCACGTTTCCCCAATGAGACTAGGCGGAAACGGCGAGGCAACGCGTTTGTTCCCGGATGCGGCGATCAGGTCAGGTCACGAGACGCGAGCGGCAATGTCAGCAAGACGCGCAAGCCGCCGGATGGGGACGCGGCGAGTTCGACCGCACCGCCGTAGAGTTCGGCGAGTTCGCGTGTGATCGAAAGACCGAATCCGAATCCGGGCGCGGCTTCGTCGAGCCGTTCGCCCGGGCGCAGCACTTGCGCCATCTGGTCCGGCCGCAAGCCTGCGCCATCGTCCTCGATGGCGAGCACCACGCGCGCGCCGTGGTCATCGGAATGAATCCGGGCGTGCACAGCGACGCGCAGGCGCGCCCATGTGAAAGCGTTCTCCATGAGGTTGCCCGCCATCTCGTCGAAATCCTGCGCCTCGCAGGCGACAGCAAGGTCGCGCGGCACATCGATCGACAACGCGATGTGCCGCTCGGCATGGACCTTGCCGAGGACATCACCGAGGTCGTCAAGCCGCGGCGCGATCAGCGTCCGCGTGCGGACAGGACCGCTGAGCGCGGCGGCGCGCGCCCGACCCAGATGATGGCGAATGCGCCTTTCCATCAGCGCCACCAGCGGATGCAGTTCGCCGTTGCTGTCGCGGCCGCGCTCGGAGAGAGCGATGGACAGCGTCGCAAGCGGCGTCTTGAGCCCGTGCGCGAGGTTAGCGACATGGCGGCGCGCGCGATCGAGATTTTCGGCATTCTGCGCCAGCAGCGCGTTGAGTTCTGACACCAGCGGCTGGATTTCCAGCGGCTGTTCCGACGCAACACGGTCGCTGCGCCCGGCGCGCACGTCGGCCACCGCGCGGCGCAACCGTTCGAGCGGCCGGAGGCCGAGCCGCACCTGGAAGACAATGGCGAGAACGAGCGCCAGCCCGAGCATCGCGAGGGAGATCGCCAGCGTCGTCATCGCCTCGCGCAACGGACCCATGACGGCCATGCGTGGTGCCGACGCGACAATGGTCGCGCTGACGCCCGCCGCGTTCACCTGTTGAATGCGGAAATGTAGCGCCCGGCTGTCCGGACCCGGACCGTCGGCCGGCACCGGTCTGTCACCGGGCGGTGGACGCTCATCGCTATGACGCGGATCGGCCGGCGGCGGAGGTGGCGGCAGACGCTTCGAAATATCAGGCGGTACGAGATCAGCGCCGTTCAAAGAGCGCGAGCGTAAAACATTGCGCGGTCCCGTCACCTGCCAGTACCAGCCGCGCCCGGGACGATCGAACGGCGGACCATCGGCGTTGCCGGCAAGGCTGAGCGTTCCGTCCGGCGCCGCGCGCAACATCGAGCCAAGGAAGACGACCTGCGTGTCGAGGCGCTGGTCGATCTGGCCCTGCACGAAGCGATGCAGAACGAAGCCGATGACCACGGCGGCGATCACCAGCGCCGCCGCGATGAAGACACCAGCGCCGATCAGCAGCCTGCGGCTGAGTGAGGCACCGCGCAGCATCACGCCGCGCCGTCGGTGAGCTTGTAACCACGGCCACGCACGGTCTCGATCATCTCGTGACCGATCTTGCGGCGCAGCCGGGCGACGATCACTTCGAGCGAATTCGAGTCGGTGCCCGCGTCGCCTTCATAGACTTTCTCCATCAGATCGAGGCGATCGACGACAACATCCTTGCGCATCACCAGGCATTCGAGTACGCGCCATTCCAGCGCCGTGAGTTTTAGCGGCAATCCGTCCAGTTCGAAAACTCCCGTTTGTGCATCGAACGACAACGCCCCGCATATGATCGTGGGCGCGGCGTGACCGGCCGAACGGCGCACGAGCGCACGCAGCCGCATGATCAGTTCTTCAATGCGAAAAGGCTTGGTCAGATAATCGTCGGCACCGGCTTTGAAGCCGTCGACCTTTTCCGTCCAGCCATCGCGCGCGGTGAGGATGAGCACCGGCAGTTGATGGCCGTTCTTGCGCCATGCCCGCAACACCGCCGCACCCGCCACCTTCGGCAATCCGAGATCGAGCACGGCCGCGTCATAAGATTCCGTCTCTCCAAGATGCTGCCCATCCTCGCCGTCAGCGGCGATATCGACGGCAAAATTCTCCTGGCGCAGAGCATTGGCGATCTCCCGCGCGAGCAATCCATCATCTTCTACCAGCAGGATTTTCATGGGTTTTCTCTAATCAACCCAAGCTTAACCCACGCTGAACCGTTCGGTTCAGGCTGGGTTTCGCGGCGCTGGCTACTCTTGCCGCATCGATAGCAATGACAGGAGAGCATCATGACCAATGAACCCACTCAATCGACCGACCAACAAGCGCCGCCGCCGCGACGGCGGTTCTCAGCCTCGGGCCGCGCAATCGGCGCCGGCGCCTTTCTGGTTGCCTTCGTGGCCGGCGCCGCGGCAGGTGTAGGCGGCACGCACCTCGTCCAGCGTTTCCATCCGCAGACCGTGATGCTGTTGCAGCCCGCACCGATCGCCCAGATGAAAGACGCAATGCCCGTCGCCGTGAAGGGCCAGGTCGCCGAAATCTTTGGCAACAAGTTCATCGTTCAGGACGATAGTGGCCGAGCGCTGGTCGACACAGGACCGCGCGGCGACGGACGCAAGATTGTCGACAAGGACGAAGGTGTGACGGTGCAAGGCCGTTTCGACCGTGGCGTGATCCATGCGCAGGTGATTGCGCATGCGGATGGCCGGATCGAAGCCTTTGGTCCGCCGCGTCCGCACCGCAAACCGCCGCCGCCACCGCCCGGCCCGCGCGCCGATCGTGGCCCGCATCATGCTTCGCCTCCGCCACTGCCCGGCGATCGCGGCCCCGGCGCGGATCGTGCGCCGCCGCCCCCGCCGCCTGCCGCTGATCGGGCACCACCCCCGGCGCCGGGAAACGGAGCACCGCCGCCACCTGCGCAGCCGCTCTGACACGCAAGCCGATCCGGGCCGGCTACGCCGGCTCGTTCACCAATTCATTTTTCTTTCCCAAGCCTCATCAGGACGCATCACCATGCCAGACCACCACACCAAAATTTCCGGAACGATCACTCACATCTTCGCCCATCGTTTCGTCGTGACGACAGCGCGCGGCGCCATTCTCGCCGACCTCACCCCGCACGGTGCCGCGCAAGTGTCCCTCCATATCGGGGACGACGTGACGCTCGACGGCGAGCTGAAACCGTCCGAACTCAAGGTGACGCGTTTCACCTGCAGGGATAAAAGCGTTTCCATCGACCACAAGAAACATCACCCGGATCACAGGGGGCACCATAACGGCCACCATCCCCATGCCGATCCCGCGGTGGCGCTGGCAGCCGCACGCGATGCCGGCTTCGAAACTGCTGGCGAACCGCAGCGGAAGCCGAAGCACTTTGAAATTCTTGGCCGCCGAAATGGTGAGTGGAGCGAATTGCACGTCGAACTCGACGGCCATATCCGCAAGAGCAAGCCGGTCGCGCCGCATGATCGCAAGTGGTCCGACGTCTTGACCGCGGCGTCTTAAGTTATCTTTGCGCATCAAACTCCGGGGTCGGCACACACCATCCGGCCCCGACACCTTTGTCCCCGTGCGCATCTTTGAAACGTTCGTTCGCCTGGAAAGAACAGGCGTTATGCTTGCGACAGGCGCTTCACCGCTCTAACGTCTGCGCCGTGCAAACCCTCCGCATGAGCAGCCTTATGACCCTCTCGCCCTCCCGCATTCAGCCGAAGCGTAGCGTGCTCGGATCGTACATGCGGGGCGAGCGCTAAAGATGCGGCCATCGATTTCGCGCTTCGTCCAGATCCGGCACCTGCGCTATCACCTGCGCGTCTGGAATCCCGAGGGGCAGAAGCTGTTCGTCGCGCTGCACGGCATCCGCGACGCCTCAGCGACCTTCCAGTTTCTTGTCGACGCCCTGCCCGCCGACTGGTGCATCGTCGCGCCGGACTGGCGCGGGCACGGCAAAACCGAATGGGACAAGGAAGAATATTTCTTCCAACACTATCTGTCCGACCTCGATCTGCTGCTCGATGCCATCACCCCGGACGCGCCGGCGCGCATTATCGGTCATAGCATGGGTGGCAATGTTTCGATGGTCTATGCGGGGATCAAACCCCAGCGCGTTGCGCGGATCGCGGCGCTCGACGGCTTCGGCCTTTATGATGATGATCCGAAAACATTTCCCGTGCGCCTGCGCCGTTGGCTGACGCAGCGGCACGCGCTGGTGCCGCATCGCGGCTATCCCGACATCAGCGAGATGGCGAAGCGGCTGCGCGCCGGCAATGCGCGGCTCGACGAGGCGCGCGCGCTGTTTCTCGCGAAGGAACTGGCGGTCGAATTGCCGAATGGAACGTGGCGCTGGGCGTTTGACCCGCAGCACCGCGTCATTCATCCCTATCTCTATCATTTCCCCGAATGGGGCGCGGCCTTTGAAGGGATCACCGCACCGGCGTTATGGATCGGATCGGATCGCGCCGCACCGCCCAATCTCACACAGACCTTGATCGCGGAACGGCTGAAGCTGCTTAAGCACGGCCGCTATGTGCATATTCCCGAGACCGGCCATAACCTCCAACACGATGCGCCGGAGCGCGTCGCCGCATTGCTGATCGGCTTCTTCGACGAGTCATGACGAAGAAAAAAACGGGCCCCGAAGGGCCCGTCCGCTTCGCCTGCCTCCGGAGGGGAAGGTCAGCAAAGCAAAAGCGATCAAGGCGACTTACGCAATCGTCACGTAACGCGCTCCATTCACGTGCAGCATCTGGCCCGACATGTAACGGCAGGCTGGACCGGCCAGAAACAGCACGAGGTCGGCGATTTCCTGCTGGCTGCAATTGCGTCCCATCGGGCTCAATTCCTTGCCGGGCTTGGCCTTCGCTTCGCCCGGGCGCGGCGTCTCGATGCGGCCCGGCACGATGTTGTTGACGCTGATATTGTCGGGCGCGAGTTCGACCGCGAGAGCGCCGGTCATGCCGGCAAGCCCGGCCTTGGCAGCGGCCACATGGGTGCGGTTCGGCACGCCGGTATGGCCCGACCCGCCGCCGATGTTGATGATGGCGCCGCCGCCGAGCTTGCGCATGTGCGGCACGCAAGCCTGCACGCAGAGCAGCGTGCCTTCGAGCGTCGGCGTCACAGTCTGGCGCCAAACGTCGAGCGTGATCTCCATCAGCGGCTTGTAGCTGCGCACATTGGCGTTGTTGACGAGTACGTTCGGCGGGCCGAACGCCTTCACCGTTTCGTCGACGAGGCGCTTCACGTCGTCCGGATTGCACACATCGCCCTGCACCATCAGCGCGCGGCCGCCGGCCTTCTCGATTGCCTGCACGGTTTCCGTCGCTGCGTCTTTCGAACTGCGATAATTGACGACGACCGACGCGCCGGCCGCGGCCAGCGTTTTTGCAATCGTGCTGCCGGTATTGGCGCCCGCTCCGGTGACGATGATCACCTGCCCATCAAGCGCGCGCGCGGTTTCTTTATTGCTCATGCTTTTTGTTCGCGGCGCAACGGCCGCCTCCTAGCTGCCGATGAAATGAGGGTCGCGTTTTTCCATGAAAGCCTTTCGGCCTTCGGCATGGTCGTGGCTGCGCAGACATGTCGCGGTCGCCGCGTCGCATAGCGTCTGATCGGCCGCGCCGGATCCCTTGAGCGCCTCCTTGACCATGATCTTGGCGGCCTGAACACTGAGCGGGGCATTGATCGCAATCGCTGCCGCCAAGGCGCGTGCAGCATCGTCCAGTTGCGCATGTGGGACAACTTGCAGCACCAGGCCGTAGTCGAGCGCCTCGGACGCCTTATAGCGCCGCGCCGTATAAAGCATCTCGCGTGTCCGCGCGGGACCGATGAGAGCGACGAGACGTTGCGTGCTGACAAAACTGTAGGCGAGCCCGAGCCGCGCAGCAGGCACGCCGAACACGGCGTTGTCCGCGGCAACGCAGAAATCCGCTTGCAGCGCCAGGCTCAGGCCGGCGCCGAGGCAATAGCCTTGCACCGCAGCGATCAACGGCTTCGTCAGCGTGTCGAAACGCGTTTGCAATCGCTCCCTGATCTCCTCTGCCGCCTTGAGATCGTCCGCGTTCGCCATACGCTTTTCAAATTGGGAGATGTCGGAGCCGGAGACGAAGGACTTGTCGCCTGCGCCCTTCATTACGATCACGCGCACGGCGGAATCGGCTTCGAAGTCGTCGAGGATCGCCAGCGTTGCCACGCGCATCTCGTAGCTGATGGCGTTGCGGCGTTCCGGATTGTTGAAGATGAGCCAGCCGATCCCGTCTTCCTTGCGGGCGAGCATCTTGTCGGTGTCGGGTGTCATGCTGTGGTCCGGCATCTGTATGTCAAACCACGCGCTGCGCGCGCAGACGCGCAATGGCCGCAGCGTCATAGCCGACGCTTTGCAGAATCTCATCAGTATGGGCGCCGGCTTCGGGCGCGGCACTGCGCATCGCCCACGGCGTGCGCGACATGTGAATCGGCTGGCCGACGATCTGCTTGTGGCCGAGGGTCGGATGTTCGACATCGGCCGCGATGCCGACATGCTGGACCTGCGGATCGGCAAACGCCTGTTCGAGATCGTAGATCGGGCCGCAGGGAACGCCGGCGGCGTTGAGCACATCGACCCATTCGGCGCTAGTGCGGGTCATGAAGACTGCGGTGAGCGCCGCATTGACGGTGTCGCGATTCTTCAGGCGCTCGTCGCGCGTGACGAAGCCGGGGCGGGTCGCCATCTCCTCGACGCCCATGGCGCGGCACATCGGCAGCCACCTCTGCTGGTTGGCGCCGACATTGATGTGTCCGTCCTTGGTCTGGAACGTGCCGGTGGGTACGAGCTTTGGATGATCGTTGCCAGCCTGGCGCGGGAGCTTGCGATCGAACAGCCACCCGGCGGCCTGGAAATCGAGGAGGCCGAACATCGCCTCCAGGAGCGAGGTCTGCACCCATTGTCCCTCGCCGGAATGCTCGCGTTCGAGCAGCGCAATCAAAATTCCGATCGCACAGTACAATCCCGAACTGACGTCGCCGATCGCCGCGCCGGCGCGCATCGGACCCTGCCCGTGATGCCCCGTCACCGACATGAACCCGCTCATGCCCTGCGCGATCTGATCGACGCCCGGCCGCTTGGCATACGGCCCATCCTGGCCAAAACCGGAAATGCTGGCATAGACCAGACGTGGATTGATTTTTCGCAACGCGTCGTAGTCGATGCCGAGACGGAATTTCACATCCGGCCGGTAATTCTCGACCAGCACATCCGCATCCGCGACAAGCTTTTCAAGAATCTCCTTACCGGCCGGCGACTTGAGGTCGAGCGTCAGGCTGCGCTTGTTGCGATGCAGGTTCTGGAAGTCAGCGGAGTGGCGCGTGCCGGTGTAGCCGTCGTCCTCACCCAACGGCATTTCGATCTTGATGACGTCGGCGCCCCAGTCAGCCAACTGCCGCACGGCCGAAGGCCCGGCGCGCACGCGCGTGAGGTCCAGCACCTTGAATCGTGAAAGCGGCAGCCTGTCGTTCATCGCAGAAAAATTTCCACTGCTGACGCGCGCCTTTCGGGCGGCGCGGCTCTTCGATCCGGCGTTATTGCGTATAGGTTTTCAGACGATCCACGAGCGGACGTGGGGTTGCCATCAGATCGGTCGAAAGCCTGGCCAACTCCTCGCCTTTGACGACACCGACCTCAAGCCCCATCTTCTTCGCCTGAGCGAGCAAGTCGGGATCGACCATCGCCTTCTCGAAGGCGGTGCGCAGAGTGGCGGCCCGTTCCGCCGGAACACCCGGCGGCGCGACAATCGGCCGGCCGAAGATCACACCGATTGAAAACAGATTCAGCATGCGGCGTTCATCGTCACTGCGTGCAAGTTCGAAGATCGAGGGTACGTTGCTACCCTTCATGCGATCCTTTTCCATGTTGAAGAGCAGTTGCATCTTGCCTGACTCGATCCAGCCCGGACGGATATTTTCAATCGCCGTGACCGACATGCACACACCGTTGAGTTCGCCGCGTTCGATGGCGAGCAGGACATCGCGCGGCCCCTGATAGCCCTCGACGAGCTTGAGCTTCATGCCGAGCATGCGCGACAATAATTGCGGGATCGTGCTCAGCGCGCCACCCGCGCCTGCACCGCCGATCGTGATCTGATGATCGAAGAGGTCTTTTGCCGACTTCACCTGCGGATTGAGCTTTTGCGCGCAGACCCGGTTGGTCACTTCCGGATTGCCGATCCAGTTGAATTTCGTGATGTCGAAGCGGATTCCCCTTTCGCCCATCACCGCCTGGAACGGAAGATTGCGCCCGATCATGCCGAACGTCGTGCCGTCCTTCGGCGCAACATTGTAAAGCCAGTTGGTCGCGACGATGCTTCCCGCACCCGGCATGTTCTGCACCACCAGCGTCGGATTGCCGGGAATATACTTGCTCATGTAAGGAGAAATGAAACGCATCCATAGATCGTAATCGCCGCCGGCCTGCGTGCTGACGATAACGCGCACCTGTTTGCCGGCATAGAAGTCGCCGGCTGCATGCGCTGGCATGGAGAACAATAAAAACGCGACGGCGATTGAAACGGCTGCGGCGCGCAAAACAAAAGCGATGCGCGCGACGATGCGGTAAATTATCCGATCCGATTTGACTGCCGACGCAGGCTCTGCACGCAAGCCATGTCTCATCTGCTCCTCCGCCCCAATGCTTTTTGATTTTTTTAAAGCGCGTTCGCGTGTCCTTGCCAATAGGGAACAAGAACGACAGCGAGTCAACCGCGACGACCCCTGCGTTCGGCATAAACGAATGAATTTAATCAGTTTACAGCCTAAACTTGGCCATGATGCGCAGTGCGTTCGTTTTAAACGAATGTCCGATGTACGCCGCCATCGAGGCTGGCAATGAAGCGATATGGACCGGAGACAATAAATTTGCGCGGTGGTAAAAAATCACAACGATCATGTGGCGCGTGCCGAACGAGACGGTCCTGACACGTTGACATCAACGCGCGACACGCAGCGGGATATGTCGGGCAATCAAACTGGAGGAAGAGGAAGAACAATGGCCAAGATCAAGCACATCGCAATCGTTTGCATGGACCCGGAAAAACTCGCCAAATTTTACTGCGAGGTTTTCGATATGAAGGTTGTTGAACGCAATGGACGCTCGAATGTCTTCCTGACTGACGGCTACATGAACCTGGCTCTGTTGACCCAGCGCGCCGAAGGCAAGTCGAACGGGTTCAACCATATCGGCTTCCATATCGAGGATGCCGACGAGATCGCCGAACGCTTGAAGAAATTCGACGTCGTTCAGCCCGCCGCGCGGCCCGCAGACCGCGCTTATGCCGAGACACGCGCGACAGACCCGGAAGGCAATAACATTGATCTTGCGGTTCGTGGTTTCGAGCGCAGCGACAAGGCCAAGCTTGCTACGGCATGATGCCGGAAAACTTAGCCTTTGGACCTGATCCGAGAACTGCGTGGTGGTTCTTCGACGCCATCACGCTTCCGGCTATGAGAACCGATCACGGTCGCAATCCGGATTGGTCCAGTCCAGAACGATCGTGATTTCATGCCTGACAGGACCCGTCAGAAGGTCCATCAACGAGAGGAAACAACCATGAAGCTCTCATCCCTGATTGCCGCCGGCCTCACAGCCGCCCTCCTCGCAGTCGGACCCGCCAACGCCGAATCCACCAAGTCGGACTCTCTTGGTGATTTCTTCAAGGGCAAGCAGATCAGGTTCGTCCTCGGCGCGGCAGCCGGCCAGGACTACGACATCTGGGCACGTCTGATCGGGCGTTATCTCACGCTGCACATTCCCGGCCACCCCAATGTCATCATCGAGAACATGCCGGGCGCCGGCCACCTGATCGCGACGAACTGGCTCTACAACGTCGCACCGCATGACGGCACCGTGTGGGGTATGGTCAGCCGCAATATCCCGAGCCAGGCGCTGCTCAAACTGCCCGGCGCGAAATTCGACCCTCTGAAGTTCAATTGGATCGGCAGTCCTGAACTCACCAATCGGGGCTGCTTCTCGATGGATCGCACCGGCATCACAAAAGCGGAAGACCTCTTCCAGCGTGAATTGATCGTCGGTGGCACGGGGGCCGGATCATCCGTCAGCCAGACGCCGATCCTGCTGCACAACCTGCTCGGCATGAAGATCAAGCTGGTCGAGGGTTACACCAAGCCGCAGGATGTCGCGCTTGCCATGGATCGCGGTGAAGTCGGCGGTCTCTGTCAAACCGTACAATCCTTCGCTCACGACCATGCCGACTGGTTCAAGTCCGGCAAGGCGCACGTCCTGTTCACGCTCGAACGCGATCCCGTTCCGGGGTACAACGCTCCGACCATCTACCAATTCACCAAGACCGACGAGCAACGAAAAATCATCGACTTCTATTCTTCGAGCATCGAACTCGGCCGGCCGATCATGTTACCGCCGGGAGTGCCGAAGGATCGGGTCGCGGCGCTTCGTCACGTCTTCGACGATGTCATGAAGGATCCGCAATTCGTCGCGGATGCACAGAAGATGGGCTTCGAGGTCACGGCCCGCTCCGGCGAGCAGCTTGAAAAACTCATCACGGTAACGATGCAGACGTCGCCCGACATCATCAAGAAAACCGCTGACTTGACCCAGAACGACGGGCCGATGAATAAAGGCGCCAAGCGCTAAAATCGCGCCGAGTGACTTTACATTTTCCGGGCGCCGGAAGACATTCCGGCGCTCTCATCTTTATCACCGCAATGCAGTCCCGCCTGACGCCCTTCATCATGTCAGGTCCGGGTTGGAGGACATTATGAACGGCGCCAAGATCGAGACCACGACTCCGAAATCCGCGGGCAAAAACGAGACAACGAAGCAGTGGCAGTCCGATGTGATCGTCGATCTCATCAAGCAATATGATTTCGAATACATCTGCCTCAATCCCGGCGCCAGCTATCGCGGCCTGCACGACTCGCTGATCAATTACGGAGGCAACGAGCCGCCGATGCTCGTGTGCAATCACGAGGAGATCGCCGTGCAGATGGCACACGGTTACGCCAAGGCGAGCTTCGGCAGGCCGATGGCGGTGATCCTGCACAACGTGGTCGGACTGCTGCATGCCAACATGGCGATCTACTACGCCTATATCGATCGCGCGCCGATCTTCATCATGGGCGCGACCGGCCCGATGGATGAAGGCAAGCGCCGTCCGCACATCGACTGGACGCATACCGCGCTCGTCCAGGGCAATGCCGTGCGCGACTACGTCAAATGGGATTACCAGCCCTTCTCCATCGATGGCGTGCCTGATTCTTTCGCGCGTGCTTATTCGATCATGACGACGGAGCCGAAGGGACCGATCTACATGTGCTTCGACGCGGACCTGCAGGAGCAGCCGCTGAAGAAGGATATCCCGCTGCCGGCCGCACATGCGGTTCGCACGCCCTCGCGCCTGATGCCGGAGCCCGCGGCGATCGAAGCCATCGCCGATAAACTGCTTGCGGCCGACAAGCCGCTGCTGTTGCCGGAATTCGTCGGCCGCAAGGCCGGCGGCTTCGAGGGCATGGTGCAGCTTGCCGAAACGGTCGGCGCCGGCGTCTGGGACGTGAACAGTTCGCTCAATTTCCCCAATCAGCATCCGCTCTGCGTCAGTCTCGACAAGGGCGCGCTCAAGGGCGTTGATGCTGTGCTCGGTCTCGACATCCGCGATTGGCACCGGCCGACCCACGAACTCGACACCAAGGCGCACACGATCACGCCACTCGTGAATGAAAACGCCGAATGGCTCGAAATGGGCCTTGCCGAGATCGGCATCAGCAAATGGTCGACCGATTACGGCAAATTACAGCCATGCTCGGTGCGCGCGCTCGGCGACACGAGTGTCGGCGTGCCGGCGCTGATCGACCTTTGCAAAAAGCGAATCGCGAGCGACAGCAAATTGCAAGGCCGCATCAAGGAGCGCACGGCGTCGATCGGCGAGCGCCACAAGGCGACATGGGCGAAATGGCAGGACCAGGCGCGCGAGGACTGGGATGCTGCACCGATGACCAATGCACGCCTGGCTCTCGAAGTGTGGGACGTGATCAAGGACGAAGACTGGGTGCTGACCGCAAACACGTTGAAGTCGACGGTGCGCAAGCTGTGGAATTTCGACCGGCCCTATCGCCATCCCGGCGCGGAACTCGGCACATCGACGCAGATCGGCATGTCGCTCGGCGTTGCGCTTGCGAACCTGCGCCACAAGCGGCTGGTCGTCGACCTGCAACCCGACGGCGACCTGCTCTACGACGCGGCAGCCTTGTGGACCGCCGCCAAGCACCGCATTCCGATGCTGATCGTGATGTACAACAACCGCGCCTATTACAATGACTGGGATCATCAGTTGAAGGTCGCCCGCTTCCGCGGCACCGACGAGGGCAAGGCGCATATCGGCATGGACCTGTACGATCCCGAGCCGAATTTCGGCAAGCTTGCACGATCTTTGGGCGTCTGGGGCGAAGGGCCGATCGAAGATCCCAAGGACGTAAAGCCGGCGCTGCTGCGCGCCATCGAAGAGGTCAAGCGCGGCCGGCCCGCGCTGGTGGATACGATCACCCGCCACCGCTAGGGGCGGATCAAGCAGCGGCGGCCTCGTCATGCAAGCGCCGCTGCTGCCCATGCACCAGACAGAGCACCGGAACCCACGACATCATCAAACGTTCCGATCGCGTTCCTGACCTGTATGTTGAGATCAAGACTCCAGGATCACTGACATCGGCGTTTCCGGCATGGAGAGCGTCGTCATGATTGATGACAATGAACCGGTGTACGCGGCAATGGCCAGCCGATGACCGGCCCCGCGCCATCGCCCTGCGATGCCGGCGTCATCGCCGCCACGCCGCCGCTGCCATGTGTGCATTCCACAGGCGTTTTGGCAGCCACTGTGCTTGGCTCCAGTCTGGCTTTCATCGATGGCTCGGTCGTCAATGTCGCGCTGCCTACGATGCAGAACGATCTTGGCATCGCAGCCGCGGGCGCGCAGTGGGTGGTCAATACCTATCTGCTGCTTTTGAGTGCGCTCGTCCTGCTTGGCGGGGCAGCGAGCGATCATTTCGGAAGACGGCGCATTTTCAGCTTCGGTGTCGTGCTTTTCACCATCGCCTCTCTGGCCGCCGCACTTGCTCCCGACGCCGGCCTGTTGATCGCCGCACGATCGATACAGGGCATCGGCGCAGCGTTCCTTGTTCCCAGCAGCCTCGCGATCCTCGGTGCTGCCTTTTCGGACGAAGAACGCGGCAGGGCGATCGGCGTCTGGGCCGCAGCCGGCGCGATCGCCGGTGCTGCGGGTCCGCTCATCGGCGGCATCCTTGTCGACCACATAGGCTGGCGGCCGATCTTTTTGATCAATCTGCCGCTCGGCGCCGCCGCGCTTTGGCTGGCCCGGGCTTACATTGCCGAGAGCCGCGCCGCCGGATCGGATGCGGCACCGCTCGACTGGACCGGCGCCGGGCTGGCGACAGCCGGGCTCGCGGCATTCGTCTGGGGATTGACCGCCGCACCCGATCGCCATTGGGACGCGCCGGTGGTGGTTGGCGCGCTGGCCGCCGGAGTGGTCCTGCTGATCGCCTTCATCACGGTCGAAGGACAACGGGGCAAACGGGCAATGCTGCCGCTATCGTTATTCGCAACGCGCACTTTCGTCGGGATCACCGCACTCACCGTCCTGATTTACGGAGCCCTCGGCGGATTGCTGGTGCTGCTGCCATTTCTGCTCATCCGCATTGAACACTATTCGGCGACAGCCGCGGGAGCCGCGCTCCTGCCGCTACCGTTGATGATCGGTCTTCTGTCACGTCCCGCCGGCGGCATCAGC